>FWPU01000082.1_pt1 | contig 213251 bp, 217 predicted proteins | sample 2228361 | NCBI WGS metagenome assembly FWPU01 (sample SAMEA103939777, study PRJEB20133) | metagenome | reverse complement strand
CCCGGGCCCGGCGAAGCTGGGGGCGGCAACGCCGGGGAAGCCCGGCGCCCTGCCGCCGGGGACGGCGGCGGCGCGGCTGGCGCGGGCCATCGTCAAGGCCCGCTCGCTGTCGGCGGCGGAGGCGGCGACCCGGCAGGCGCTCGCCTGGGGCGGGGTGACGGTGCGGTGGGGAGGCCGAGTGTACGCCCGCGGGCGGGGACCGGCCGGGGCGGTGTCGGCGTCGCCGCTCGAGGCGCTGCACCTCGCCCTGGAGGCCCGGGGGCGAGAGGGCGTGGAGCGGCTGACGCTGGCCGAGCTCGGGCGCAGGCTGCGCAGCTTCGGCTTCCCGCTCGGGCGCGGCGACCCGGGCGCCAAGCTGGCCGCCTTCCTGCGCGACTGGATCGGGCAGGCGGGCAAGCGCCCCCGCGACCCCGGTAGCTTCACGCCCCTCTTCCTGGCCGAGATGGCGCGCCTCCAGCGCCCTGCCCTCGACCTGACGGGGCCCTACCGGCCCCAGGAGCTCCGTCTCACCCTGCTCGAGGGCGAGCTTCTGGCGGCGGCCTTCCTGCGCGGCCCCGCCCCGCCCGGCCGCAAGCCGCAGGCCGCCTTCACTGCCGCGGCCGGCCCCTGCTCGGAGGTGAAGGAGCAGCTCGAGAAGGAGGTGCCCTTCTTCGGGGAGATCGTGCAGTCGGAGCTCCAGGAGGTGGTGCAGGAGCAGCTCCGCAAGCTGCTCGAGAAGGCGACGAAGAGCGCCATCGACGAGAAGGACTTCAGCAAAGCCATGCAGGCGGCGGAGATCGCCCTCCTCGTCCAGAAGGTCGTCGCCCTCTACGGCTCGGTCGCGATCAAGGTCGACCGGGATGTGGACTCGGTGCACAAGCCCTGGGACCAGCCGAACGTGAAGAGCACGAAGACACAGAGGTTCGAGGCGATCGCCGGCCTGACGGTGGCAGACTGGCAGAGCTACCAGCGAAGGGTCGACACCTTCGGCGCCGAGGTAGGGCAGATCCTCCGCGCGCTCAAGGACTGCCTGTCCGCCGCCGGGATTCCCTCCCTCACCGACCTCGGCGACATCGCCGACGAGATCGAGAAGTGGCACGTGAAGTGGAAGTTCCAGGCGAGCCCCAGCCACGCGCGCCTGAACCGGCGCGAGAGCAAGCTCGACTTTCCCGGCCAGCTCAAGCACAAGCTGAAGCGGCGCAACGCCCATTCCGGCCACGCCTTCCTGGTGATCGACGTGCAGCCGGAGCGCGCCGACGACCATCCCGGCCGGCTCGAGAGCGCCCAGGCCGTCGCCTGCGCCCAGCTCGACTTCAGCCAGCCCCCCACCATCAAGACCTTCCTCGCCGCCGCCAACGGCGGCCTCGGCCTGGCCGCGTCCATCGCCGAGCTCGCCGCCGGCTGGCTCCAGGCCCTGGTCGGGCCGTGGGCCTGCGACGCGATCGAGATCACCTACCACGTCCCCGCCTGCCCCGGCGCAGGAAGCTACCGCTGGCTGGCGCGGGCCGCCCCCTGCCAGATCAGCGGCACCTTCAGCGGGACCTACGTTCCCGACAACCCCTACGAGTGGACGACGAGCTGGCGCGGCGAGGCGACCTTCGTCGGCGAGCGAGCCTCTCCCGTGGGCCTTCACACGACCAGAGTCGACCTCAAGCTGGCTCGGGCTACCGTGACGGTGCAGAGCCGGGGGGGAAGCCCCTGCCGGGTCGAGCTCGGGCCTGTCACCATCACCGACCGCCTGCTCGGCGGCGGCACGATCGTGCTCCGCGGCGAGCGCCCGTGGAAGTACGCCCTCTCCATTACGAGCGACGCCACGGTCGACGCCACCATCGTCTGCCCCGACCACACAGCCGTCCTTCCCCAGTCCCCCTACTCTCAGATAGCGGTACTGGCTACGGACGAGCAGGCATGGACGGGGACGACGCTCGCCGGCACCACGACACACAAGGGAGAGGCAGGGAGGACCACGTACCGCTGGACCTTCAGGGTGGGGTGAGCGGCGTCCAGACGACGCCCAGGCGTCTCCGCCCGCTCGTCGGCGATCGCCGCCTTCCGGCGCAGGGGACGACGATGCGGACGGCCGCCTGGGCCAGGTAGACGGTCGCCACCGCCCATCGCTCCTTCACCGCTCCCGCGCCCAGGCCCACGGCGCCAGTCTCGTCCACCGGGCCACGGTCACGAGCAGGGAGAGGCAGAGCCGTCCACGGGCAGGTCAGGGTACCCTTCCCCCGTGGCCGCGGGCAGCGACTTCGACCGACTTCAGGAGGAGGTGGAGGAGCTCTTCGCCGAGCTGTGGCGGGGCCCGCGCCTGGCCGCCCACCGCCCCGGCTTCCGCCCCCACGTGGACACCTTCCGCACCGACGAGCCGCCCGAGCTCCGCATCGTGGTCGACCTGGCCGGGGTCGACCCGGAGGAGGTGGAGATCGTCGTCGCCGGCCGGGAGCTTGTCATCTCCGGGGTGCGCCGCCGCCCCGGTCCCGACCCTGCCTGCCGGCCCTCCTACTACCAGATGGAGATCGAGCACGGCCCCTTCCGACGCCGCATCCGCCTGCCCGACGACGCCGACCCCAGCGGGGCCAGGGCCACCTACCAGCGCGGCCTCCTCACCGTCGTCCTCCCCCTGGTGACCAGGCCGCTTCCCTCGGCCCGGGTGTCGATCCCGGTCAGGGCGTCCCGATGAGCGCCGCCCCCGCCGACACCCAGCCTGCCGACCAGCCGGTCAAGCTCCCCCCCTACCTGCCCGTCCTCCCCCTCAAGGACACGGTCGTCTTCCCCCAGTCCATGGCCCCCCTGGCCATCGGCCAGGAGCGCTCGATCAAGCTCATCGACGACGTCCTGTCGGGCAACCGGTTACTCGCCCTGGTGGCCGCGCGCGATCCCCAAGTGGAGCAGCCGGGCTTCGCCGACCTGTACGAGGTGGGCACCGCCGCCCTCGTCCACCGCATGCTGCGCATGCCCGACGGGACGCTGCGGGTACTCGTCCAGGGCCTGCAACGGGTCAAGGTGGGCCCCCCAATCAGCGACCACCCCTACCTGGTAGGCGAGATCACCGAGCTTCCCGACGTGGTGCGGGAGTCCAAGGAGCTGGAGGCCCTCGTTCGCACGGTGCAGAGCAGCTTCTCCCGCCTGGTCGAGCTCGTCCCCTACCTGCCCGAGGAGCTGCGGGTAGCGGCGGCCAACGTGGACGACCCGTCCATGCTCACGTACCTGGTGGCCTCTACCGTCCGCCTGGCCACGGCCGAGAAGCAGCGGCTGCTCGAGCTGGTGGACGTGGAGGAGCGGCTGCGGGAGACTGCCCGTCTCCTCACCCGGGAGCTGGAGGTGGTGGAGCTGGGCTCCAAGATCCAGTCCCAGGTCGCCTCCGAGATGGAGAAGACCCAGCGGGAGTACTTCCTCCGCCAGCAGCTGCGGGCCATCCAGCAGGAGCTGGGGGAGGTGGACGCCGAGCAGGCCGAGCTCAAGGAGCTGCGGGAGCGGATCGAGGCGGCCGAGCTGCCCGAGGAGGCGCGCAAGGCGGCAGAGCGGGAGCTGGCCCGGCTGGAGCGGCTGCCCGCGGCCGCCGCCGAGCACGGCGTCATCCGCACCTACCTGGAGTGGATCCTCACCCTCCCCTGGAGCCGCACGACCCAGGACAACCTCGATCTCGACCAGGCCCGCCAGGTGCTCGACCAGGACCACTACGACCTGGACAAGGTGAAGGAGCGGATCCTCGAGTTCTTGGCCGTGGGCAAGCTCAAGGAGGAGGTCTCCGGCCAGATCCTCTGCTTCGTGGGCCCGCCCGGGGTAGGGAAGACGTCCCTCGGCCAGTCCATCGCCCGCGCCCTCGGTCGGCGGTTCGTGCGTATCTCGGTAGGGGGCGTACGCGACGAGGCCGAGATACGGGGCCACCGGCGCACCTACATCGGGGCCATGCCCGGCACCATCCTCCGCGCCCTGCGGGACGCCGAGTCGAGGAACCCGGTGTTCATGATCGACGAGATCGACAAGATGGGCGCCGACGTCCGCGGCGACCCGGCCAGCGCCATGCTGGAGGTGCTCGACCCCGAGCAGAACTCCTCCTTCCGCGATCACTACCTCGACCTCCCCTTCGACCTGTCCAAGGTGCTCTTCATCTGCACCGCCAACTACGCCGAGGCCATCCCGCCCCCCCTGCTGGACCGCATGGACGTGATCCAGCTCTCCGGCTACACGGAGGAGGAGAAGCTCCACATCGCCCGCCGCTACCTCGTGCCCAAGCAGCTCGAGCGGCACGGGTTGGCGCCGGGCCAGGTGGAGATCCCGGAGGAGACCATCCGCCTCATCATCCGCGAGTACACGCGGGAGGCCGGCGTCCGCAACCTGGAGCGGCGCATCGCCGATCTCGCCCGCAAGGCCGCCCGGCGGGTGGCGGAGGGGAAGCGGGGGAAGATCACCGTCACCCCCCGCCGGGCTCGCCAATCGCTGGGACCCCGGCGCTACGCCGGCGAGGTGCGCCGGCGCACCTCCGATCCAGGGGTGGCGACCGGCCTGGCGGTGACCGCCGCCGGCGGGGACGTCCTGTTCGTGGAGGCAAGCGCCTACCCCGGCCGAGGCAGGCTGACGGTGACCGGGCAGCTGGGCGAGGTCATGCAGGAGTCAGCCCGGGCCGCCCTCTCGTGGGTGCGCAGTCACGCCGAGCGCCTGGGCATCGCTCCCGACTGGTTCGCCAACCACGACCTGCACGTGCACGTGCCGGCCGGGGCGGTGCCCAAGGACGGGCCCTCGGCGGGCATCACCATCGCCACCGCCATCGTCTCCCTTGCCCAGGGGAGGCCGGTGTCGCCGGACGTGGCCATGACCGGGGAGGTGACCCTCACCGGCCAGGTCCTCCAGATCGGCGGCGTCCGGGACAAGGTGCTGGCCGCCCAGCGGGCCGGCATCAGCCGGGTCATCCTCCCCCGCGAGAACGAGCCCGACTTGACCGAGCTCCCCAAGGAGGCCCGGGAGGGGGTGCGGTTCGTCCTCGTCGACACCATGGACGACGTCATCGCCGCCGCCTTCGCGCCCGCCCGGGCCCGGGCCCGCCGCGCCCCGGCGGCTGTGGAGCGGCAGGCGGCTACAGGGGCCTGAAGCTGTCGGCCAGCAGGTCGCAGGCAGCGGGCGGGCCTGCTGCTTCCTGCCAGCGGCAGAGGAGCTGGTACTCGGTACGCCGGCGGAGGAGGAAGGCGATGCGCTGCCTGAGCCGGCGGCCGTCCCGGGCGTAGGAGATCTCGTACTGCCGGCCGGGAAGGCCGGCCACCTCGACCGTGGCCCGCGCCTCCACCCTTCCTGCCAACCTCGCTGCCAGTCTGTCTGCCACCCGGTCGAGCTCGGCCCGCACCGCCGGCCACAGCTCCGGCCGATAGGGCCGCAAGAGGGGGAACACGGTCACCGACACGAGCGCCTCCCCCGTGCGGGCGGTGGCGCGGCGACGGCCGATGGCGGTCTCCCACCCCGCCGGCGCCAGGAAGCGGAAGCCGGGGCCGCGCACCAGCGTCGGGGGAGGCTCCTCCCGTCCGCCTCCGCCCCCGCAGCCCGCCGCCAGGGCCGCCAGCAGAGCCGCCGCGGCGGCGGCGATGCGTCCTGGGCAGGGTGGCCGGGGGTACACTCGTTCCTGCGGAACCATACGAAAGGAAGGTGCAGCCATGCCCAGGACGAAGGAACGGGTGCGGCTCGTCGCCTCGGCGGCCCGCCCCTACGTCGAGCGGGCTCTCCGCGACGAGGAGTTCCGCCGCAACGTGCGGGATGCTTTCGCGGCCATCCGCGACATCTACGAGCACCTGGCGCCGCCGCGGGGCGTGGCCGGCATCGCCAGCCGGGTCGCCTCCGACGAGGAGATCCAGCACAACCTGCGCCGGGCGGTGGCCGAGCTTCGCCACGCCGCCGAGCGCCTCCAGATCCAGAAGCGCCGCTCCCACCGGCTCCGCAACGGCCTGCTCGTGGCCGGCGGGTTGGCCCTGGTGGCCCTGTTCAACCCCATCACCGGGCCGGAGACGCGGCGCTGGCTCCGCGACAGACTGAGCGGGGGAAGCCACCTGCTCGAGCCCTCTCCCAACGGCGGCGCCGCCGCCTGACCGACAAGGCTACGCCCGCGGGCCGCTCCCTGGCCCGCGGGCGCCCGCTCCCCGGAAGCTCGGGGCCGGCGAGGGTCGCGCGCGCACGGCACTCGCAGCACGCGTACTGCGCCCAGGCAAGGGCGTCCGGGCACCGGGCCGGTTGCGCCCGGTAGGTCGGCGGCGGGCCGCCTAGCGGCGATGGAGAAGAGGCGGCGGGTGGCCGGCGGCCGCCCGCGCGGCGTCTACCGCAGGCGGTACAGGGAAGGCGTGACCCGCACAGCGACACGGAGGCCGCGCGTGGCCCGCTGCACCGCCGCTTGCTTGTCCGCAGGCTCCTTGACGCGGGCGGGCTGCGTCAAGGCCGCGAGCTCCTCGCGACTGAGCCGCTCGACCTTGGTTGCCTCCTTCGCCATCGCACCCATCGTACTCGCCTCGTCAGCCGTCCCCTTAGCCCAGGCGGCGGCGACCGTGTGGTCGAGCTCGACGTGGAGCGGGCGGAGCTCCTCGCTGGCGGGTGCGGACTCGTCGTTTGCCGGCTTCGGCTGCGGGGACCTCCTCCCAGGCCGATGTCGTCGGCTATGAGGAGGATGTTGAGAATCGTTCTCAACTAGGATGGAGGGGACATGGGCTCGTCGCAGACCGCCTCCTTCCTCTTTCCCTCCGGCGTCCGGCTCACCTCCGAGCGCCGGGCGGTGGCCGAGGCCCTGGAGGAGCTCTCCGGCCGCTTCACGGTGGCTGAGCTCCACGACCGGGCCCGGCGACGGCACCCCGGTCTCGGCCTCGCCACTACCTACCGCGCGCTCGAGCTCCTGCGGGAGGCAGGGGCGGTGCGGCCGCTGACAGGCGAGGGAGGGACCGCCTACATCCGCTGCCGCCCCGGCCACCACCACCACCTCGTCTGCATCGCCTGCGGCGAGGTAGAGGAAACGGAGCTCTGCGCCGCCCCGCCCGCCGAGGAGATCCACCGCCGGCACGGCTTCCAGGCGGCCGGGCACGAGCTCGACATCTACGGCCTCTGCGCCCGCTGCGCATGACCTGGATCGCGCTCCCCTTCGCCTTCGCCACCGTCCTCTCCACTCTGGCCGGGGGCGCCCTCGCCTTCCGCCTCCGCCGCGAGCTGCACACCGTCATCGCCCTCACCGGGGGGGTGGTGGTGGCAGTGGCTCTCCTCGACGTCCTCCCCGAGGCGGTGGAGGCGGTCGCCGACGGCGAGCGGGTGGGCTTGCTCGTGGGCGCCGGCTTCCTCGCCTTCTTCCTCGCCCACCGGCTGCTCGTCCTCCACCACCGCGACCCGGCCGAGGTGGCCAAGGCCCACGAGCACGTGGGCGCCCTGGGGGCGGCCGGCCTCTCCCTCCACAGCTTCATCGACGGCCTGGGCATCGGTCTTGCCTTCAACCTCTCCACCGAGGCCGGGGTGCTCCTGTTCGTGGCCGTGGTCAGCCACGACTTCGCCGACGGCCTGAACACGGTCGGCTTCGTCCTCCGCCAGGGCGGCGCGCCCGAGCGGGCGCGACTGTGGCTGGTCATCGACGCCTTGGCGCCGCTGGCCGGCGCTGTCGCCGGTGCCGGCGTGGATGTGGGCGAGCGGTCTCTGGGCCAGCTTCTGGCCGTCTACGTGGGCTTCTTCCTGTACATGGGCGCCAGCGACCTCTTGCCCGAGGCCCACGCCCACCCTTCCTGGCGAAGGCTGGGGCTGACCCTGGTCGGCTTCGGCGCCGTCCTCCTCGTCGCCCTCGTCGCCCCCCACTAGCGGGAGCGGTCGCGCCAGGCGCGGAAGGCGATCTGCCCCGCCACCACCAGCATGAGCAGCCCGAACAGGCGGCGGAGGGTGGGCTGGTCGAGAGACTCGGCCAGAAAGCCGCCGCCTGCCACCCCGGCGATGCCGGCCGCCCCCAGCACGAGAGCGGCCCGCCAGCGCACGTTGCCGTAGCGGTGGTGGCGCCAGGCGGCCACCGCCACCGTGGGCATGATGGCCAGGAGGGAGGAGGCCTGGGCGTGGAGCTGCTCCAGCCCGAGGACGAGAGCCAGGGTGGGCACGAACAGGATGCCGCCGCCCACCCCGAACAGGCCGGCGAGGACGCCGGCCACCGCTCCGATGGCCGCAGCCAGGGCGATCTCCATCAGACGAGGAGCCGCACCGCCACGGCCGCGAGCAGGCAGGCGAAGGCCAAAGACAGGGTGCGGTTGGCCAGCCGCTGCTGGAGGGCCGCCCCCGCTACCGCCCCCGCCGCCGCCGGGATGCCCACCACCGCCGCCTCCACCGGCTTCAAGTCGCCGTGGAGGCCGAAGAAGACCACTCCCTCGAGGGCGATCAGGCCGATGGCGGCGATGGAGGTGGCCGCCGCCGGCCGCTCCGAGTAGCCGCACCAGAGCACGAGCAACGGCACCATGACGATGCCGCCCCCCACCCCGAACAGCGCCCCGAAGAAGCCCGCGGCAAGGCCGATGGCAAGGAGGCGCACCCGCCTATTCTACGGGGGTGGACGCCGACGCCCTCCTGGCCAGGCTGGCGGAGGAGCCGGAGCGGGCAGCCCTCATCCTCGACGTGGACGGCACCCTCGCCCCCATCGTGGCCCACCCGGAGGAGGCCCGGGTGCCGGAGGCGACCAGGGTCGAGCTCCGCCGGCTGGCCGGCCGCTACGGCCTCGTCGCCTGCCTCAGCGGCCGTCCCGGTCACGATGCAGCCCGAGTGGTGGGCGTCCCCGGCATCCGCTACGTGGGCGAGCACGGTCTGGAGATGGAGCCCCAGGCAGAGGCGTGGACGGCCGTGCTGGCCGCCTTCGCCGCCGCCGCCGGCTGGCCGGCGGAGCGAGGTAAGCGCCTGTCCCTGGCCTTCCACTACCGCCACGTCCCTGATCCGGAGGCCGCCGAGGCCACCCTCCGCCGCCTGGCCGAGCGGGCCCGGGCGCAGGGGCTGGAGGCCCGGCTCGGGCGCCGGGTGCTGGAGGTGAGGCCGCCCCTTCCCGCCGACAAGGGAACCGCCGTGCGCCGCCTTCTCGCCCAGGCGGGGCTTGGACGAGCCCTGTATGCGGGCGACGACGTCACCGACCTCGACGCCTTCCGCGGCCTGGACGGCCTCGAGGTCGCCGTCCGGGTGGCGGTGGCCTCGGAGGAGGCGCCGACCGAGCTTGTCGCCGCCGCCGACCTGGTGGTGGAGGGGCCGGAGGGCGTGCTCGCCCTCCTGCGCCGCCTGTGACAGGGCCGGGCAGTCCGCGGCTGAAAGTGAGGATTGACACAAGTATTGGCCGGCCGTAGTGTGGCGCCCTCTCGTCGTCGACAGGAGGTGCGCCCATGCGGTACGCAGCCGCTCTCGTGGCGGCTCTCGCCCTTACTCTCGTGGCCGCTCTCACCCTGACCGGTGGAGCCGGCGCCGCCACCGTCAACTACTACGGATATGCCTGGCTGAGCTACACCTCTCCGCCCGCCGGCACCTGCTCCGGCTGGGGGGCGGGAACAGCCTGCGCCGGCTGGAACTACTGGGACTACAGCCAGATCGACATCCAGACCCGCACGCTCGTCCCCTTCGGCTTCATCTTCACCACCGGCTGGAAGCACGTGCGCTGGGTGTCGGGCAGGTACACGTACACCGTGCTCTGGAGCTCCTTCGGCTCGGGAGCCACGCACTACAACCGGCCCGCCTGCGGCCCGCCTCCCAGCCCCTCGTACGTCCAGGGCCGGGCCATCATCGTCTAGCCGAGGAGGGAAAGGATGAGATCGAGACGCCTTCGTCTGGCAACCCTGGGCCTGGTGACCGCCGGGGCGCTGGCGGCCGGGGCGAGCGTCCTGGCGGCCGCTCTAGGAGGGGGCTCGGGATCGGCGGTGCCGCCCGGCCTCGACCGGGTATCCAACCAGGGATCCCCGCTCGACCTGGCCGGCGTGCCTGCGTCCGAGCGGCGCACCCTGGACGTGGCCGGCGTGGCCGGGTCGATGCGGGCCTTGGGCCGGGCAGGAGCGGTGGCCGTCTATACCGGCCGCGGCCCCGGCGGAGTTGTCTGCTACATCGCCGGCTCGTCGGCGGGCGGGCCCCGCTTCGGCAGCGTCCTCTGCCCCGATCCCTCGGCGCCGCCTGCTTTCCCCTCCGCCGACATGCCCCTCCTCGACCTCTCCACCTACGCCGTCAAGGAGGGAACGGACGAGGTACGGCTGGTGGAGGCAGCCGGGGTAGCCGCCGATGGGGTGGCCCGGGTCGGCTTCGTGGGAGCCGACGGGGACACCCTGTGGCTACCGGTGACCCGCAACCTGTACGGGAGGCGAGACGTCGGGCCCCGGGAGGTGACAAGCGTGGTCGCCGTCGACCGCGCCGGCTCTCCCGTGCACACCCGTTCCCTCCGACTCAGCGGCTAGTCGGCCTCCGGACGCTAGCATCGCCTCGGTGCACATCACCGAGGCGGTGCTGGCTCTCGTCCGGGCCCGCTACGGCCAGCCTGCGCACATGCGCTGGGAGGGGGAGGTGTCGCCGGAGGAGCTGGCCTTAGCCGCCGCCAGCCCCACCCGCCGCCACGACGTCACCCTGTTCCTCTTCCACGGGGAGCGGCTGGCGCTGATCAGAAAGCCCCACTTTCCCGCCGGCGTCTGGCGCCCGCCGGGAGGCGGGATCAAGCCGGGCGAGCCCTTCGTGGAGGGGGTCTTGCGGGAGGCCCTGGAGGAGACGGGGGCGACGGTGGAGCTCCATCGCTACCTCGTCGTCGCCCATGCCACCTTCCGCTGCCGCCACCGGCGCCTCGACTGGCGCACGCACGTCTTCTCCGCCTTCACCGACACCGATGAGCTCGCCCCCCGCGACAGGGCCGAGATCGCCGCCGCCCGCTGGGGCAGCGCCGACGAGCTGGCCGGCCCCATTCGGGAGCGGCTGCTCGCCACCGGCCGCGCCCTCTGGCGCTACCGGGTCGCCCTCCACGACGCCGCCTTGGCCGCCCTCGACGGCCGCTCCCCCTCCCGCTAGCGGTAGCTCGCGGCTCCTACGAGATGCGCGCGGCCTCGCGCCGCAACACCTCCCAGGCGCGGCGCACGTCCTCCTCGCTCGTGCGGGCATTGCCGATGGCGAGGCGGAGGACGTAGCGACCGTTCAGGCGGGTGTGGGAGAGGAAGATGTCGCCGCCGGCGTTGACCCGCTCCAAGAGAGCCTCGTTGTCGGCATCCGAGCCCCGTCGACGGAAGCAGACGACCGAGAAGGGGCGGGGAGCGCACAGCTCCCAGCCGGGCTCGTCCCGTACCCAGGACTCGAAGAGGGAGGCCAAGCGGACGTGCTCACGGATGACCCGCTCCAGGCCGGAGCGACCGTAGCAGCGCAGGACCGCCCACAGCTTGAGGGCCCGGAAACGGCGGCCGAGAGCCGGCCCATACTCGCCCAGGCTGTCCACCTGGTCGGGGGTGCGCAGGTAGTCGGGGACGAGGCTGAAGGCGCGCCGGAAGTCCTCCGGCCGACTCGTCCACAGCAGGGAGCAGTCCATGGGGGTGAGCATCCACTTGTGGGCGTTCACCACCAGCGAGTCTGCCTCCTCCACCCCTTGCCGCGACCAGGCCAGCTCGGGACAGACCCAGGCTGCCCCGGCGTAGGCGGCGTCCACGTGCAGCCAGGCGCCGGCCCGCCGGCACGCCCGGGCGATCTCGGCCACCGGGTCGACGGAGGTGGTGGAGGTGGTACCCACGGTGGCCACCACGCAGGCCGCATCGGAGAGATCGCCGAGGGCGTCGGGGCGGAGGCGAAAGGCCTCGTCCACGGGCACCGTGCGTACCTCCATGCCCAGCATGCGCCCCGCCTTCTCCACCGACGAGTGGGCCTGCTCGGAGCAGACGACGACGTTGCGGCCGGTGGCCCGGCGGGCGGCGATGAGGGCGGCGAGGGTAGAGGTGGAGGCGGTGTCCTCGATGTGGCCGTGCCAGCCGGGCGGGAGGCCGAGGAGCTGGGCCGCCCAGTCGAGCACGTGCAGCTCGAGCTCGGTGAGAGCGGGCGAGGTCCGCCACAGGATGCCCACCGAGTTGAGGGTGGCGGCGATGAGCTCGGCCAGAATGCCGGGCTCGGAGGCGGTGACGGCGAAGTAGGCGAAGAACCGGGGCGACTGCCAGTGGGTGATGCCGGGGAGGAGGATCTCGTCCAGGTCGCGGAGCACGGCCGAGAAGGGCTCCGGCTCGTCGGGAGGGGAGGCGGGGAGCCGGGAACGGATGTCCCCGGGGGCGACCTGGGCAAGCACCGGGTACTCGCCCACCCGCTCCAGGTAGCGAGCCGCCCACTCGAGGGCCGCCTGCCCGTCCTGGCGGAAGCTCACCGCCGCCTCTCCCTCTCGATCTCCTCCCACGGGCGGGTGTTGAGCACCTGCCTCGGAGTCAGCCACGCCCGCCGGGCCTGGGCTACGGCCAGGTCCATGTAGGCGAGGGCGGAGGCGCGGTGGGCGTCGCTCGACACCACCATCGCCACGCCCGCCTCCCCCGCCAGCCGGGCCAGGGGATCGGGGAGATCGAGGCGGTCGGGTTGACCGTTGATCTCCAGCGCCGTCCCCGTGCGCAGGGCCGCCTCCACCGCCCGCTCCAGGTCGAGGGCGTAGCCCTCTCGCCCGCCGATCTTGCGCCCGGTGGGGTGGCCGATGCAGTCCACGTGGGGATTCTCTATCGCCGCCAGAATCCGCCCGGTGGGGTCGCGGCCGAAGCTCGTGTGGAGGGAGGCGACTACCCAGTCCCGCGACGCCAGCACCCGATCGGGCAGGTCGAGGGTGCCGTCGGCGCGGATGTTCACCTCCACTCCCTTGAGCAGACGGAAGGGAGCCAGACGACGGTTGAGGGCGTCGATCTCGGCATCCTCCGCCTCCCAGCGGCCCTCCCGTAGGTGGTGGGCGTGGTCGGTGACGGCCAGGTAGGCGTAGGCCCGGCGGCGGGCGGCCAGCGCCATCTCCTCCAGGGCGGAGTGACCGTCCTGCGACCAGGTGGAGTGGCAGTGGAGGTCGCCCTGGATGTGGCCGAGCTCGAGGAGAGCCGGCAGCGCCCCTTCCCTGGCCGCCTCCAGCTCGCCCGCGTTCTCGCGCAGCTCGGGGGGGATGTACTGGTAGCCGAGGAAGGCGTACAGGTCCTCCTCGTCGGCGTGGGTCACCACCCGGCCCGTCTCCACCACCGTCACCCCGTACTCGGACACCGACAGGCCCCGGCGCACCGCCTCCTCGCGTAGAGCCATGTTGTGCTGCTTGGAGCCGGTGGCGTGCTGGAGGAGGTTGCCGTAGCAGTGGGGGGGAACCACCCGCAGGTCGAGATGGAGCCCCTCCCGGGACACCACCGCTGCCTTGGTACCCCCGCGGGCCGTCACCTCCGCCACCCAGGGGAGGGAGACGAAGTGGTCGATGAGGGCGTCGGCATCGGTGGCGGTGGCGATGAGGTCGAGGTCGCGCACCGTCTCCTTGCGGCGACGGACGCTCCCTGCCTCCGACACCTTGACGGCGGCGGGGTGGCGGCGCAGCGCTTCCACCGCTTGCAGCGCCGCCGGCAGGGCGATGCCGAGCAGGACGCGGGCGGGGCCCTTGTCCGCCTTCCTCCGCTCGGCCAGGGCGCGGACGACCTTCTCCTCCGTCCGCGGCCCGATCCCGGTCAAGGCGCGCAGGCGCTGCGCCTCGGCCGCCTGGCGCAAGCCCTCCAGGGTGGTGATGCCCAGCTCTTGCCAGATGCGCCGGGCCGTCTTCGGCCCCAGCCCGGGCAGCCGCATGAACTCCACCACCTCCGGCGGTACCAAGGCCTTGTGCTTGGTCAGCGCATGCACCTCCCCGTCGCGGACGATCTCCAGGATCTTCCCCTCGATGGTGCGACCGATTCCCTGGAGCGCCTTGGCCTTGCCCTCCAGGGCGAGCTGGGCGACGGAGGGGCCGGTGTCGCGAATGCGGGCCGCCGCCCGCCGGTAGGCGAGCACGCGGAAGGGATCCTCCCCCTCCAGCTCGAGAATGTCGGCCAGGAGCTCGAACTGGGAGGCGACCTCGGCGTTGGCGGGCAGAGGGGCGGCCACGACGGCGATGATACGGGCGTCCGTGCGCGCCACCGTCTGCCTTCCCACCTACAACGAGCGGGACAACCTGGAGCCCATGGTCAGGGCCCTGGGCGAGGTTCTCCCCGAGGGGAGCCGGGTGCTCGTCATCGACGATGCCTCCCCCGACGGCACCGGCGAGCTGGCCGCCCGGTTGGCGCTGGAGCTTCCCTTCCTGGACGTGCTCCACCGGCCGCGCAAGGAGGGGCTCGGCCCTGCCTACTTGGAGGGATTCCGTCGCTGTCTGGCCGAGGGGGCGGATCTCATCCTGGAGATGGACTGCGACTTCTCCCACCACCCCGGCGACGTCCCCCGCCTCCTCGCCGCTGCCGCCGAGGCCGACCTCGTGCTCGGGTCGCGGTACGTGCCGGGCGGGGGAGTGGAGAGCTGGGGGCTTGTCCGCCGGGCCGTGTCGGCCGGAGGCTCCCTCTATGCCCGCCTCATTCTCGGCGTGCCCGTGCGCGACCTGACCGGCGGCTTCAAGTGCTTCCGCCGGCAGGTGCTGGAGGCCATCGACCTGGACACCGTCTCTTCCCGCGGCTACGCCTTCCAGATCGAGCTCACCTACCGGGCCATCCGGGCCGGATTCCGGGTGGTGGAGATCCCCATCGTCTTCACCGACCGCACCAGCGGCCGCTCCAAGATGACCGGCTCCATCGTGGTCGAGGCGGCGTGGAAGGTGCCGGCCCTGCGGCTGGCCGCCTTGCTCGGGCGACTGTGAGCAGCCCGTCCGGGAGCGGGCCGGTACCATCCCTGCCCGTGATCGAGGTCACCGACGAGACCTTCGAGGAGGTCGTGCTCAGGGCGGACAAGCCGGTAGTGGTCGACTTTTGGGCTCCCTGGTGCAACCCCTGCCGGGCAGTGACTCCCATCTTCGAGCAGCTCGCGCGCGAGCAGGACCGGGTTCTCTTCGCCGGGCTCAACATCGACGAGAACGCCGCCACCCCCTCCCGCTACGGCGTCCTCTCCATCCCCACCGCCATCCTCTTCGACCAGGGCGAGCCCCGATCGACGGTGGTGGGAGCGAGACCCCGCTCCTACTACGAGCAGGCCTGGGCTGCCTGGCTGAGCCCCTAGGCCGCGGACGCCGGCCGCGGCCTCGGCCGTTTGCCCGGCGCCGACGAGGGTGGCTCAGGGAGGAGGGGCGGGGGGGCGGAAGTGGTCCCAGCCGGCCAGGGGGTACGGGCGGCCGTGGAGGAGGAGGACTACCCCCTCGCCCTCCTCGCAGCGGCCGATCACGGGAAAGTCCTCCGGGTCGGTCACCGCCGCCAGGAGCTCGTAGTCCTCGCCGAAGCCGAGATCGTCCACCTCCGCCCCCGGCGCCAGCGGCACCCGCTCCAGCTCGACGACCACCCGGCAGCCCGAGCGGGCGGCCAGGTGCCCGGCATCGCGGCCGATGCCGTCAGAGATGTCGAGCATGGCGTGGGCATGGGCGGCCAGGCGCCGGCCCTCCGCCAGCCGAAGAGGCGGACGCACGTAGCTACCGCGGCGGAAGGCGGCCCCGGCAGCGCCCAGGGGGCCGGTGACGACGAGGAGGTGGCCGGGCCGCGCCCCGCCCCGGCCGGGCACGCGCGGCGAGCGGCCGAGGGCAGTGACCGACAGGTACACCTGCTCGCAGCGGGTGGTGTCGCCACCGATGACGTCCACCCCCGGCTCGATCAGGCCGCGGTACAGCTCGACGATGTCCCCGAGCTCGGTCTCCGGCGGCAGCCCCAGGCTGACCACGAGGCCCTCCGGCGTGGCCCCGCAGGCAGCGAGGTCGCTGAGGTTGACCGCCGCCGCCCGGAAGCCGAGGTCGCGCCAGGACATCCGGTCGAGGCGGAAGTGCACGCCCTCCACCAAGGCGTCCTGGGTCACCACCCACCCTCCCCCGACCTCGGCGGCGTCGTTGTCGATGCCGCGGGCCAGCCGGCGGGCCTCCAGCTCGCGCAGGAAGCCGAGCTCGCCGAGCTCAGACAGCCTCACGGAGGTGGAGGACGTCGACGGGGCCCTCGCCGGCGCCCAGCTCGACGAGCCCGTGGGCGACGGCGTCTGCCGCCGCCGCGGCGGCGCCCCGGGCCGCTTCCTCCAACGGCAACCCGCGGGCCAGCAGGGCAGCCAGGGTGGCCGAGTGGGTACAGCCCGCCCCGTGAGTGGCCCTGATGTCGTGCCGCTCGACCGGAATGGGCAGATGGCGGCGGCCGTCGTACAGCCAGTCCACCGGCTCCCCGTGCCCGCCCTTGACGATCACCGCCGCCGCCCCCAGGGCGTGAATCCGCTCGGCCAGCTCCCGCTTGGAGCCGGCGCTGCCGCACAGAGCTACCGCCTCGGCCTCGTTGGGCGTGACCACGGTGGCCAGAGGAAAGAGGCGCGATACCAGGGTGGCGACGGCATCCTGGCGGAGAAGACGCGCTCCCGTGGCCGACACCATCACCGGATCGACCACGAGGGGCAGCCGATGCTCGGACAGGAAGTCGGCCACCGTGTCGATGATGGGCGTGGAGAAGAGCATGCCCGTCTTGGCCGCGTCCACGCCGATGTCGGAGAACACCGCCTCGAGCTGGGCCCGCACCATCGCCGGCGGGGCCTCGTGGACGGCGGTCACCCCCACGGTGTTCTGGGCAGTCAGGGCCACGATCGCCGTCATCCCGTAGCAGCCCGCCCGGGCGAAGGCCTTGAGGTCGGCCTGGATGCCGGCTCCGCCCCCCGAGTCGGAGCCGGCGATGGTCAGGCAGCGGGGGACGGTCACGGGGCGACGGTAGCATCGGGCCACCGTCGGCGCTTACACAGGGAGGAACCGTGAGCACCCCGTACACGCACACCACCTGGCAGGTAAAGCCGGGCCGGGAGGAGAAGTTCATCGCCCGCTGGCGCGAATGGGTGGAGTGGAGCCACCGGCAAGGCCTCCAGGCGAAGGCCCTCCTCTTGCGCGACGTGGAGCACCCAGGCCGTTTCGTCAGCTTCGGCCCCTGGGCGAGCATGGCCGCCGTGCGCAGCTGGCGGTCGCTGGAGGGCTACCAGGAGCGGGTCGCCCGCCTGCAAGAGGTGGTGGAGAGCTTCGAGCCGCGCACGCTCGAGGTGGTGGCCGAGCGGTGACCGGCATCGCCGCCGGCGCCCCCCCTCTGGCCGACCTCCTTGCCGACGAGCGGGTGGCCCACCTCTCCACCGAGCCGGCCCGGGAGGCGCGCCCGGCTCCCTTTCCCGCCGACCTCCACCCCCAGGCCCGCCAGGCCCTGGAGAGGCGGGGAATCGAGGCCCTGTATACCCATCAGGCCCTCGTCTGGGAGGCCGCCCAGCGGGGGGAGAGCGTCATCGTGACCACCGGCACCGCCAGCGGCAAGAGCCTGGCCTTCAACCTGCCCGTGGTGGATGCCCTCCTCCGCCGACCGCGGGCTCGGGCCCTCTACCTCTATCCCACCAAGGCCTTGGCCCAGGACCAGGCGCGGGCCCTCTCCTCCCTCGGCCTCGACCGCCTCCGCCCGGCCGTCTACGACGGAGACACGCCGGCCGCACGGCGGGCCCAGGTGCGCCGCTTCGCCAACGCCATCCTGTCCAACCCGGACATGCTCCATGTCGGCATCCTCCCCCACCACGACCGCTGGCGAGACGTCCTCCACAACCTCCGCTACGTCGTCGTCGACGAGGCCCACGTCTACCGGGGGGTGTTCGGCTCGCACGTGGCCAACGTCCTTCGCCGTCTGCGCCGCCTGGCCGCCCTCTACGGCGCCCAGCCCCAGTTCCTCCTCGCCTCGGCCACCATCGCCAACCCGGGCGAGCTGGCCCGCTCCCTGACCGGGGTGGAGGCGACGGTGGTGGCCGAGGACGGCGCTCCCCGGGCCGAGCGGACGGTGGTGTTCTGGAGCCCGCCCCTCGTCGACGAGGAGCTGTGGCTGCGAGCCAGCCCGCTCACCGAGGCCGCCCGGCTGGTGGCCGAGCTGGCGGCGAGGGGGCTGCGCACCCTCTGCTTCGCCAAGAGCCGGCGGGCTGCCGAGCTCATCCACCGCTTCGCCCTGGAGCGGCTGGGCCCGGCCTACGCGGGCAAGCTCTCTCCCTACCGGGCCGGCTACACGCCCGAGCAGCGGCGGGACATCGAGCGGCGGCTTGTGGCCGGCGAGCTTCTGGCCGTCACCGCCACCGATGCCCTGGAGCTCGGCATCGACGTGGGCCTCCTCGACTGCGTGGTGTCGGTGGGCTTCCCGGGCACGGTAGCCAGCCTCCGTCAGCAGTGGGGCAGGGCGGGCAGGCGCGGCCACGGCCTGGCCGTCCTCGTGGCCGGCGAGGACGCCCTCGACCAGTACTTCCTCCGCCAGCCGGAGAGCCTGCTCGGCCGGCGGGTGGAGGCTGCCATCCTCGATCCCGCCAACCCCCGCGTCCTCGACGGCCATGTCCTCTGCGCCGCCTTCGAGGCCCCCATCGACGAGGCCGACGCGGATACGTTGGGAGAGGCAGCCTTGGCGCGGGCGAGGAGGCTGCCGGAGCTGCGGCCGACCTCGGCCGGCTTCGTCTGGGCCCGCCGCGACTACCCGGCGGGACGGGTATCCCTGCGCTCTGCCGGTACGGACACGGTCCTCGTGGTGGAGCAGGAGACGGGGGCGGTGCTGGGCACGGTAGAGCGGGAGCGGGCGTTCGCCACCGTCCATGAGGGGGCCGTCTACCACCACCTGGGCGACCCCTACCTCGTCCGCTCCCTCGACCTGGCCGGGCGCACCGCCCTCGTGGAGCCCTTCTCCGGGGACTGGTACACCTTGGCCAGGAAGGAGACGGACCTCGTCGTCGATGAGGTGGTGCACGCCCGCCGGGCCCTGGGAGCGACCCTGTCCTTCGGGCGAGTGTCCGTCACCGAGCAGGTGACCGGCTACCAGCGGCGGGCGGCGGCCGGCGGCACGGTGCTCGACCTCGTCCCTCTCGACCTTCCCCCCACCAGCTTCGGGACGGAGGCGGTGTGGTTCGTGCCTCCGCCGCAAGCGATCGAGGGCTGGGAGTCCCTGCCCCTCCTCCTCGCCTCCCTCCACGCCGCCGAGCACGCCATGATCGCCGTTCTCCCTCTGTGGGCCATGTGCGATCGGTGGGATATCGGCGGGCTCTCCACCAACCACCACCCGCAGACAGAGGGTCCCACCGTGTTCGTCTACGACGGCTACCCGGGCGGGGTGGGGATCGCCGAGCGGGGCTACCAGGCGTTCGCCGGCTGGGTGGAGGACACCGCCCGCCTGGTGGCCGGCTGCCCCTGCGCCGACGGCTGCCCCTCCTGCGTCCAGTCCCCCAAGTGCGGCAACCTCAACGAGATGTTGGACAAGGCAGGCGCCCTCCGGCTGCTCAGGCGGATGCTCGCCTGCGCCTGACGCTGGGGCCCCGCCGTCCCTGGGGCCTCCCCCTTGCCTCCTCCCGCTCCTCAGCCTAACGGAGAAGCAGCACCAGGGGAGCAACGGAAGCGCGCCGAAAGGGTGTCAGCTGCCGCCCGAGCCGCCGGCTTGGGATGCCAGCCTGAGCGCCAGGTCCACCGCTTCCTGCGGAGTTCTCGCCCGGTACACCCCCTTCCCCTCCACCTGCCAGCCCGGCTCCAGCACCACCACCGGCCGTCCGAGCACGCGGGCGAGGGCGATCTCGGATAGGGTGCCCCAGGCGCCGCCGACGGCGATCACCGCGTCCCCCGAGGCGGCCACGGCCAGATTACGGGCGTGCCCCATCCCGGTGACGACCACGTGGTCGATCCACGGGTTGGCCTCCGCCCGCGACTCCCCGGGGAGAATGCCGATGGTGGCGCCGCCGACCGCCTTCGCTCCCCGGGCGGCCGCCGCCATGACCTCCTCCCGTCCTCCACAGACGACGGTCGCCCCCCGCTGGGCCAGCAGGCGCCCCACCTCCTCCGCCCGCGCCTCGTGCTCGGGCCCGCTGCCGATGACGGACACCTGGATGGCCACGCTGCTCAACCATACGGGAGAGCATGGCCAACCGGCCGCGCCGGCCTCAAGCCGGCGGCGGAGCCGGCCGATGCTTGTGTCGTGCGCATCCCACCGGACGAGCGCCTCCTTCCCCTGTCCGCAGCTGCCGGCGCCGCCGCCGTCGGGCCGGGCGCCGCCAACCACCTCGTGGGCGGCGAGACGGTGATGATCGGGGGCGCCGTTCACTTCTTCGCGGTGGGAATCACCGCCCTCGTCGCTGCCGCCGCCGCCGTCGTGCTCACGGCCGCCGGTGCCCGCCGCCGGGATGGGCGCCCGGTCCTCGTCGGCACGGCCTTCGCCGCCATGGCCTCCCTGCTCGCCGTCCACGGGCTGGCCACCCCGGGCATGCTGGTGGGGCGGAACGGCGTCGTCGCCTTCACCGGCGGAGCCACCCTCCCGGTAGGCGCTGCCATTCTCTCCCTGGCCGCCCTCCCCGCCCTCCGCCGCCCCCAGGGCGTGCCCCTGCTCCTCGCCTTACAGGGCGTACTCATCGCCGGGGTAGCCGCCCTCGGGCTTCTGGCGCTCGTGCTGCCCGATCTCGTGCCCTCGGTCCCCCGGCCGGGCAGCCCCCCCGCCCTGGCCGTCCTCGCTGCCGGGCTCCTCTTCTACGGACTGCTCGCGCGCCGCGCCGTCCGTACCTTCCTCCTCACCCGGCGGAGAGCGGACCTGGCCGTGGGCGTCGGCATCTGCTGGCTGGCCACTGCCCTGGTGCCGGCCCTCACCCTCAGCTATTGGCAGCTCGGCTGGTGGCTCGGCCACGGCCTGGAGCTGGCCGGCATGGCGCTGGTGGCGGTGCCCGTGGCCCTCGACCTACGGCGGGCCAGCCAGTCCCGGCCCCTGGCCGGTGACCTCAGAGCCGCCGACCTCGTGGCCGCCGAGGAGGCATTCCTCGGCTCCCACGTCCGCGCTCTCACCCGGCGCTTGGCCGAGAAGGACGAGTACACGGAAGGCCACACTCGGCGGGTGGCTCTGCGGGCCGTCCAGGTGGGCGAGGAGCTCGGCCTACCGCCCGGCCGCTTGCGGGCGCTGGCCACGGGCGGGCTCCTGCACGACATCGGCAAGCTGTCCGTTCCCGACGCCATCCTCAAGAAGCCGACCTCTCTGACCGCGGCAGAATACGCCGTCATCCGCCGCCACCCGGACTGGGGCTACTCCCTCCTCCGGGAGCTGGGGGGCTTCTCGGAGGGCGTCTGCCGGCTCGTCCGCGACCACCACGAGCGCCTGGACGGGAGCGGCTATCCCCGCGGCCTGAGGGCAGACGAGCTCGACCTGGACACCCGCATCCTGGCCGTGTGCGACGTCTACGACGCTCTCCGCTCGCCTCGGGTGTACCGGGATCCCTGGAGCCGAGAGGACGCCTTGGCCTTCCTCAGGCACAGTAGCGGGCGTCAACTCGACCCCCGCTGCGTGGCGGCCCTGGAGCGGGTGCTGGCCCGCGAGGCGCCGCTCCCCTCCCTCCAGGAATCGCCGGCAGCGGCCCCCCTCCCCACCGGGAGCTGACAGGCGGCGGGGACGACCGCGACCGCCGCCCATGGCGGCAGGCGAGAGCGGCCCCGTGGCCGTCTCGCCCTTCCCTCACCCGAGCGCGCGCAGGGCCGCGGCCAGGGACTGCTTGTCCGTCAGCACGCCGGCAAAGAGGTCGCCCTGCGCAGCCACCCGGGCGAGAACCACCTCCATGGTGAAGGCGGCGGGGTCGAGACCGGGGCGCACCTCCGCCCAGGCCAGGGGAGCGGACACCGGCGCTCCCGGCCGCGGCCGCACCGAGTAGACGGAGGCGAGCGTCCTCCCCTGGCCGTTCTGGGCGGCGTCGACGAGGACGCCCCGACGGTCCCGGCCCCGCTCGGCGGTGACGAGGTCGGGCCGGACGGAGGCCAGCGCCCGGGCCACGTGGCCGGCGAAGGCCCGTGTCTGGTCGTAGGAGGAGCGGCGGGCGATGGGGACGAGTACATGCAGACCCTCGCCGCCGCTCGTCTTGGGGTAGCTCCTGAGACCGAGGCCGTCCAGGAGCGCCTTGACGAGGAGCGCCGCCTCCACCACCGCCTGGAAGCCGACCCGCCGGCCGGGATCGAGGTCGAAGAGCACCCAGTCCGGCCGCTCCGGTCGGTCGATCCGGGAGCACCAGATGTGTAGGTCGATGCAGCCCATGTTCACCATCCACAGGAGGGCTGCCTCGTCGTTCACCACCGGCGCGCGCACCGGTCTTCCTTGCTCCGGCGGGTACTCCCAGGTGGCGATCCAGGCGGGGAGGTGGCTGGGCGCCCGCCGCTGCACGAACGCCTCGCCTCCGATCCCGTCCGGGTAGCGGAGCAGGGTCAGCGGGCGGTGGCGGAGGTGAGGGAGGAGGACGGGCGCGACCTGGTGGTAGTAGGCGAGGAGGTCGCCCTTGGTAATGCCCTCCTGGGGCCAGAAGACCTTGTCCAGCCTGGACAGCCGTAGCTCTCGCCCACCCACCCGGATCCGGGCAGGAAGCGGCCCCTCCCGCCGCACCTCCTGCGGGCGCTTGTCCTCCCGAATGCCCAGGAAGGAGGGGGAGCGGAGGAGGCCGTCCCCGGTCCACCCGGCCAGCTCCACCTCCACCACCAGCCTCGGCTCCACCCACACCACGTCCCTTGTCCGTGCCCGCGGCATTCTGGGCGGCGAGGCCAGCGGCGGATGGGGCCGCCGCCAGGACCGAAGCAGGGCCAACAGCCGGTCGACGGCCTCCTCGCTGAGCCCGGTGCCGACGCTGCCGGCAAAGCGGAGCCGGCCGGGAGCGGGGACGGCCACGAGCAACGATCCCAACCGCTCCCGCCTGCCCTTGCCCCTCGTATACCCCACTACCACCACCTCCTGGCGGGGACGCACCTTGACCTTGAGCCAGCTTCGGGAGCGGCCCTCCTCGTACGGTGAGTCGGCCCGCTTGGCCACCACCCCCTCCACCTCCCGCCGGCGGGCGGCCTGGAGGAGCGCCCGCCCATCCCTGGCGGCCGGGGTCAGCCGCACCGCCGTCGAGCGGGGGTCGAGGAGCCGGGCGAGGAGGCGACGGCGCTCCCGCAGGGGGCGGGCGAGGAGGGGATCTCCCTCCTTCTCGAGCAGGTCGAACACCTGGTACACGAGCCTGCCCCGTCCCTGCTGGAGGAGGGAGAAACGGGCCCGTCCAGCCTCATCGAGGGCGCACACCTCCCCATCCAGCACGCAGTCTCGCTCCCCCACCGCCGCCGGCAGGGCCTCGGCCAGCGGCCGGAAGCGGTCGGTCAGGTCGACCCGACCGCTCCGGCTGTGGAGCTCGGCCTTGCCGGCGCGGACGTAGGCGATGCACCGGTAGCCGTCCCACTTGGGCTCGAACAGCCAGCCCCCTCCGGCGGGAAGGACCTGAGCCGGAGTGGCCAGCATGGGCCGGTACCGGCGCCGCCCCTCCCTACCGGATGGAAACGGCGCCCCCATACCGTCCCCAGGCCGCTCTCGGGGCGGGGAAAGCCTGTGGACACTGTGGACTTCCTTGCCCCAGCCTGTCGAGAGCGCCGTCGGGCGGGTCACGCGTACACGCCCATGGCCCGGAACCTAGCCCGTCGGCGGCGGACGAGGTCGCCGGCCGGCACCCGCTTGATCTCGTCCAGCGCCTGCTCCAAGGACTGGGCCAAGAGGCGGGCGGCCTCGTCGGGGTCGCGGTGCGCCCCTCCCTCGGGCTCGGGCACCACGGCGTCGATCACCCCCAGGTCGAGGCAGTGGCGGGCATCGGGCTTGAAGGCGGCGGCCGCCTTCCGCGCCTGGCCCGCATCCCGCCACAGGATGGCGGCGCAGCCCTCGGGCGAGATCACCGAGTAGATGGCGTTCTCCTGCATGAGTACCCGGTCGGCCAGGGCGATGGCGATGGCGCCTCCCGAGCCGCCCTCGCCGATGATGCAGGACACGATGGGCACGCGCAGGCGGGCCATGAGGGCCTGCGAGCGGGCGATGGCGCCGCCCTGGCCGTGCTGCTCGGCGGCCACGCCCGGATACGCCCCGGGCGTATCCACCAAGGTGATCACCGGGAAGCGGTGACGCTCGGCCAAAGCCATGACCCGCATGGCCTTGCGGTACCCCTCGGGGTAGGCCATACCGAAGTTGCGGAAGGTCCGCTCTTTCAGGTCACGCCCCTTTTGGTGGCCCACCAGAGCCACCGTGCGCCCCCGGAACCGCCCCAGGCCGGCCACCACGGCGGGATCGTCGGCCCGGGCCCGATCGCCGTGGAGCTCCACCCAATCCTCCAGGATCCGCTGCACGTAGTCGAGGGTGTACGGCCGGTCGGGATGGCGGGCAAGCTCCACCGACCGCCAGATCTCCTCGTCTGTGGGCTCGGCCTGGAGACGCTCGAGCTGGCGCTGAAGGCGCTCCAGATCGACCGACAGCTTGGCTCCGCCGAGCAGGCGCAGCCCCCGCAGCCTGCTCAGCATCTCCCGCAGACGGAGCTGCTCGTCCGCGGTCACCGGACGAACAGGCGCATGAGCCGGGCCAGGTAGCCCTTGAGCTGGGGGCGGGGAACGATGGCATCCAGGTGACCGAACCGGTAGTTGGACTCGGCCAGGCCGAAGTCGTCGGGCAGCCTCTCCCGCGTGGTCTGCTGAACCACGCGGGGACCGGTAAAGGAGAGGAGGGCGCCCGGCTCGGCCACGATCACATCCCCCAGGCTGGCGAAGCTGGCCAGGACGCCGGCGGTGGTGGGGTGGGCCATCACGCTGACGAGGCAGCCGCCGGCGTCGTGGAGATCCTCCACCGCGCACACCGTCTTGGGAAGCTGCATGAGGGACAGGATCCCCTCCTGCATCCGGGCTCCCCCGGAGGCGGTGACCGACACCAGGGGAATCCGGCGAGCGGCAGCGCTCTCGCAGGCGCGGACGAACTTCTCGCCCACGGCGCTCCCCATGGAGCCGCCCATGAACCGAAAGTCCATAACCGCGAGCTGGCACGGGTGCCCGTCCAGAACGGCCCTCCCTATAACCATGGCATCGCCCAGACCCGTGCCCAGCTCAGCCTCCGCCAGCCGCTCCCGGTACGGTCGGAGGTCGAAGAAGTCGAGGGGATCGGCGGAGCGCAGGTCGGCGGCTTCCTCCTCGAAGGTACCCTCGTCGGCCAGCATCTCCACCCGCTCCCACGCCGGCATGGGAAAGTGGTAGCCGCATTGGGGACACACCCGGAGGTGAGCGCGCAGCTCGTCGTCGCGGTAGTGGGAGCGACAGGTGGGACAGGTATTGGGATGCCCTCCGCCCCGCTCGGAGGGCGGAGCCTCGCCCGTGCGCTCGATGGAGACGTCGACCCGGCTCTCGGCCATGCGCTGCCGCCAGTTTAGACCGGCCGCGCCGTCGGCCGGTTGCGCCGGCCGGAGCGGCTCGGGCAGGGCCGGCTACAACCCCAAGGCCGCGCACAGGCGCTCAAGAGCAGGCACGGCCCCAGGGTCGGGGGAGAGCCCGCTGAAGCCGGCCCCGGCCACGGTGGCGGCGGCGGCCACCGCGGCCAGCAGCTGCTCGGCCTCGGCCAGGGTGGGGCCGCCGGGCTCGGGCAGGTGGCAGGCCACCTGGCCGGGGGCGAGCACGTCCACGTCGAAGGCGACGTAGACGGCGTCGCTGCCCTGGAGCGCTCGTCTCACCCCCTCCTCGCCGGTGGGGAGGCCGCTTGCGGCGATGAACTCGGCCTCGGGAGGGTCGAGGTTGCGGGCGCCCACCAAAGCCACGTCCTCCACCCGCACCGCCCCGCCGTCCAGGATCATCCGCAGCGGCATTCCCCACTGGTTCCCCGACGGGGACGTCTCCGGCGTGTTGAGGTCGCCGTGGGCATCCAGCCACACGACGGCCAGGCGCTCGTAGCGGGAAGCCAGCCCCTCCACCGCCCCCACGTGGGCACAGCAGCACCCCCCCAGGATGAGGGGCCGCTCGGGTAGGTCGACGGCCACCGCCAGGGTCTGCTCGCGGAGCGAGTCCTCCTCGACGACGGCCGCCTCCGGATAGGGAAGCGGCAGGTACGCGGCGTCGGCCATGGCCTGGCCGCCCTTGCCCCAGGCTCGGGGCACCCGCACCAAGCCGGCCGCGTACTCGCGGCCGCAGGCATGGCACTCGTAGCCGGGCCCGAGAGCGACAGCGGTGTAGGTCCGGCAGCTAGGGCACTTGCCGCGGAGCGCGCTCATCGGGGAGCGACCTCGTCCAGGACATCGGCCAGCCCGGAGAGATCGGGGAGCTCCCGGACCTGCCCCCTCCCGTGGCCGCGCTCGCCGAGGCGGTTGATCCACACGCAGGGCACCCCCAGCGTCGCCGCCGGGGCCACGTCGTGGAACAGGCTGGCAGCCACGTGCACGTCGGGGAGGCGCCCCACCCGCCTCTCGAAGGCGCGCCAGTGGCCGAGGGCGGGCTTGTAGGAGCCGATCTCGGAGGCCACGATGGAGTCGTCAAAGGGGACGCCGATGCCCGCCAGGGACGCTTGCAGGAGGTCGCGATCGGTGTTGGAGAGGATGCACAGCTTCCAGCCCCGGGCGCGGATCTCGGCCAGGGCAGCGGGCACCTCGGGGAACACCGGCCACGAGGGAAGGGACCGGCCGAGAGCATCCCGCTCGTCCGCCGGCGCTCCCAGCCGCTCCAGCACCCGGGCCATCACCTCCCGGTAGGGCAGGGCCGGATCGGCCGCTTCCACCTCCCGCTCCAGCTCGTGGTAGCGGCAGAGGAGATCGTCGGCCTCGCCCTGAGCGAAGATCCTGGCCAGCTCGGCGCGGATGCCGGCGTTCCAGTCGACCAGGGTCCCGTAGCAATCGAAGGTGACCCAGCGCCCCACCGCCCGCCAGCTTACCGGCGACGGGGCGCTCACACGAGCACGGCCAAGGCGTCTCGCTCCGCCTCGAACACGGCCGCCGTCACGTCCCCCAGGTCCTCGCCGTCGGCTTGGAGGGGAAGCGGGAAGTCGCAGGCTACCTCGATCCGGTCCATGTCGTGCCCGGAGAGAACGCCGGGAGCCCCGGCTACCCCCCAACCCAGCGCCGCCCGAGCCAGAAGCCGGGCTACGTCCACCGGGCCGGGAGCCACCGGGGCGGCGAAATCGAGACCCAGCTCGAACCGGGCCCGGGGGCAAACCTGAAGCGGCAGGGGGCCGGCGTAGGTGTACACGGCCCCGTTGGAGACGAAGAGGAGGGCCGCCCGGCCGGCCCCCGCCACCTCCAGGACCGGCCGGTACCGGCAGCGCCGCTCGGCCAGAATACGGGCGATACTCCAGGCAAAGGCGAGGTCGCCGGGGCGGCGGCCGTCCGGCCGGCGTCCGCGGGCATCCACCCGCCGCACCGCCTCGGCGTCGAGGCCGATGCCGGCGCTGAAGCCGAACCTGCGCCCGTCCACCCGGCCCAGCGTGATGCGCCGCGCCCGCCCGGTGAGGAGCCGGCGGGCGCAGGCCACCGCATCCTCGGGCAGGCCGAGAGCCCGAGGCAGGACGTTGGTGGCGCCGCCGGGAAGGAGGCCCACAGGCCGCGACCCGTCCGCCCCGTTCAGGGCCTCGTTGAAGGCGCCGTCGCCGCCGAGGACGAACAGGGCCTGTCCCTCCGCCTGCCGGGCCAGGTCGGCGGCGTGCCCGCGCCGCTCGCTCACGACCGTCACCACCTCGAAGCGGCGGCCGAGCTCCCGCTCCACCCGCCCCACCAGGGTGTCGGTGACGGCGCTCGCTTGGGGGTTGACGATGAGGGTAGCCCGGGGTCTCATACGACCAGGGCCTCCGGCCGGCGGCGGCCCTGGGCGAGCCGCTCCAGGGAGAGAGGGGAGAGATCGAGGGTGGGCTTGCGGCCGGTCACGAGCTCGGCTACGTACTCGCCCACGGCCGGGGCCTGCTGGAACCCGTGGCCGGAGAAGCCGGTGGCGTAGAGGAACCGGGACGGCTCGGCGACCTCGCCGACGACGGCGTTCCAGTCCGGGCTGACGTCGTAGTAGCCCCACCAGGAGGCCTGGACGGGAAGCTCCGCCAGCACCGGCAGCCGCCGCAGGGCGTGGGCCGCCAGCTCCTCCAGGCTCGGCTCCCGGCCGCCAAAGACGAGTCCCGGGCCCTCCCGGTGGACGTAGAAGCCGGTGGAGAAGTCGATGGTCAGAGGCAGCCGCTGGGGCAGCCCGCCGTCCTCGGGGGTGAAGAACATCCACCGCACCTCCCCTCGCACGGGGATGTCCACGCCGGCCATGGCCCCCACCTCGGCCGACCACACTCCGGCGCAGCACACCACGGTGTCGGTGGCGATGCGGCCCCGGGTCGTGTCCACGGCCTGGATGCGCCCGCGGCGGATATCGATGCCGGTGACCGCCCACCCCTGGCGCACCTCCAGGCCCCGGGCGTACCACCGCACCACCGCCTCGGGGGTGGCGTATCCATCGAGCTCGCAGAAGGTGGCGGCCACCAGGCCCTCCGGGTCAAGCTGGGGAACCAGCCTCACCGCCTCCTCCACCGACAGCTCTCGGGAGGGAACACCCAGGCGGTGTTGGCAGGCGAGGGCGTCCTGGAACAAGGCCACGTCCTCCTCCCGGTCGAGGAGGAAGAGGTAGCCATGCTGGCGGAAGCCGATCCCCTCCATCTCCTCCAGCTCCGCCAGGGAGCGCAGAGCGATGCGCACGTTGAGCTCGTCGGCGAACTGGGTGCGGATCCCGCCGGCGGCCTTACTGGTGGATCCCGAGCCCAGGGTGTCCCGCTCCAGCACAACCACGTCGTCCACGCCCAGCCGGCGCAAGTGCCAGGCGACGCTGGCGCCGACCACGCCACCGCCCACCACCACCACCTGAGCGGTGTCGCCCACGGACCGCCTGCCGCCCCCGGCGGCCGCTAGAAGACCACCACCATGAACGGGCGGTCGCGGGTGACGAGGACGTTGCCCGAGGTGTCCAGACCCCGCAGGGTGACACGGTAGGAGCCGTCGCCCATGGGGATGCAGGAGGTGCTCATGGCCTCCGTGACCATGCTCGTGGCCACACAGCTCAGGCCGCCCAGGCCGGCCAAGAGCACCTCGTAGGTGCCGTTCTGGACCTTGCGCACCTGAATGCGACCGCCGGTGCAGTTGAATCGCCGCCCGAAGGCCTGGCGGTCGGAGATGTACTGGTTGGGGATGTTCTCCACTCCCTGATTGGGAAGGCCGGTGACCACGACCACGCCCCGCACCGTTCCGTTGGCGCACCGCGGCTGCGGCTTGAGGGCGGCGGGGGAGAGGACGGCCTCGGAGACGGCCCAGGCCGAGCCGGCGACAGCAAGGAAGAGGGCGACCACGGCCACGAGGCCGGCAGGGGTGGGAACGAGGCGCCGTCCGTGCATACCTAGCTCCTTTCCACGGGGGGTCGTCCCATTGTCCCACGGGCACCCGCTCGCAGCCCGACCCCGGACGGCGGCGACAAGATCGTCGCCGCTCAGCCTCTCCCGCTCCCCTCCTGCTAGCGTGGCGCCATGACCGAGCCGGCGCTCGGTAGCGACCGGGGAGAGGAGGCCCTGGACGCCTACTCGCAGGTGGTCACCTGGGTCGCCCGGGTGCTCTCTCCCGCGGTGGCCAACCTCCGGGTGAGCCGCCGGGGCGGCCACCGGCTTGCCGGCGCAGGAAGCGGCGTCGTCATCGCCCCCGACGGGTACGTCCTCACCTCCGCCCACGTGGTGGCGGCAAGCAGCGGTGGCATTGCCTCCTTCCCCGACGGGCGGGAGTGCCGGGTGGAGGTGGTCGGGAGCGATCCCCTCTCCGATCTCGCCCTCCTCCGGGCCGACGCCGCCGACCTTGTCCCGGCCGCCTTGGGCGACGCCTCCACGCTCCGGGTCGGACAGCTCGTGGTGGCCATCGGCAACCCCCACGGCTTTGCCGGCTCCGTGACCGCCGGGGTCGTGTCCGCCCTCGGCCGGTCGCTGGTCACAGGCTCCCGGTCAGCCTCCCGCGTCGTCGAGAACGTCATCCAGACCGATGCCGCCCTCAACCCGGGGAGCTCGGGCGGGCCGTTGGCCGACGGTCGGGCCCGGGTGGTGGGCATCACCACCGCCGTGGCCGGGGTGGGGCTGGGCCTGGCCGTACCCGTCAACGAGACCACCCGCCGGATCGTGGCCGCCCTCATGCACGAAGGGCGCGTCCGCCGGGCCTACCTCGGCATCGCCGGCGGGCCCCGGCCGCTGTCTCCGCGGCTGGCCACAGCCCTGGGACGGACGAGCGCGGTGGAGGTGGTAGAGGTGGTGGCGGGGAGCCCGGCGGCCGAGGCCGGCCTGCGGCCGGAGGACCTCATCGTGGCCCTGGACGGGGCGCCCGTGGCCGACGTCAACGACCTCCAGCGGCTGATGACGGCCGAGGCCATCGGGCGGCCCCTCGCTGCCATGATCGTCCGGGAGGGAGAGCTGATGGAGGCGGAGATCGTCCCGGCCGAGCTCGCCCCCTAGCCGCCGGAAGCTCGAGCCGAGGCCCGCCCGCCGGTGTCGAGGCTGGACCGGCCCACCGGCGGGGATCCCGGCGCCTGAGGAGGAACGGCTCTAGGCCCGCTCGAACAGGGCCGCCTGGCCCTGGCCCACTCCCACGCACAAGGCGGCCAAGCCGTAGCGTCCCCGCCGGCGCCGCAGCTCGTGCAGGAGAGTGACCACGAGACGGGCGCCGCTCATCCCCAGGGGATGACCGATGGCGATGGCGCCTCCGTTCACGTTCACCCGCTCCATATCGAGGCCGAGCTCCCGGATGACGGCCAGGCTCTGCGAGGCGAAGGCCTCGTTCAGCTCCACCAGGTCGATGTCGTCCACGGTCAGGCCCACCCGGTCGAGCAGCTTCCGCACCGCCGGCACCGGCCCCATGCCCATGATCCGGGGATCGACCCCCGCCACCGCGCTGGCCACGAACTGAGCCAGAGGCTCCCGGCCCAGCTCCCGGGCCCGCTCCTCGGCGGCCACGACGACGGCGGCGGCGCCGTCGTTGATGCCGCTGGCGTTGCCCGCCGTCACCGTGCCCCCCTCCCGAAAGGCAGGAGAGAGAGCAGCCAGCGCCTCCAGGGTGGTGTCGGGGCGGGGATGCTCGTCCCGAGCCACCTCCCCCACCGGCACCAGCTCGTCGGCGAATCTGCCCTCCCGGTCGGCCTCCGCCCACCGCTTCTGCGAGCGCAGGGCGAACCGATCCTGCTCCTCTCTCGACACCCCGTACCGCTCGGCCACGTTCTCCCCCGTCTCCCCCATCGACTCGAGCGGAAACAGGGCCTCCAGCCGGGGGTTGGGAAACCGCCAGCCCAGGGTGGTATCCCACGCGGTGCGGTTTCCCCGCGGGAAGGCGCGATCGGGCTTGGCCATGACCAGCGGCGCCCGGCTCATCGACTCCACCCCTCCGGCTACCAGGAGGTCCGCCTCCCCCGCCACCACCGCCTGACAAGCCTGCACCACCGCCGACAATCCGGATGCGCACAGCCGGTTCACCGTCACCCCCGGCACCGACACCGGGAACCCGGCCAGGAGGGCGGCCATACGGGCGACGTTCCGGTTGTCCTCTCCGGCCTGGTTGGCGCATCCGAGGATGACGTCCTCCACCTCCTCCGCCGGGACGCCGGCCCGAGCCACCGCCTCCCCGATGACGAGCGCCGCCAGATCGTCGGGGCGGACCGCTGCCAGAGCGCCGCCGTAGCGGCCCACCGGCGTCCGCACCGCCGCCAGGATCACCGCCCGCCTCACGGCCGCCAACGCTATCCCACGAACTCCACCCGCACCGGCCGCCGGTACACGCCCAGCGTCTCCGCCCGGCGGAGGAGCTCCTCCACCGCCTGCCTGCCCTCCTCGCCGTAGTCACAGGTCAGATCGTTCACGTACATGCCCACGAACCGGTCGGCCAGGTGTGGCTCCAGCCCCCGGCTGAACTCCATGGCGTAGGCCATGGCCTCCCGCCGGTGCTCGAGCCCGGTGCGAATGGACTCAGCCAGCACCGCCGACAGATCCTGGAGCGCCCGCTCGCCCAGGTCACGGCGGGCCACGTTCACCCCCAAGGGCAGAGGCAGGCCCGTCTCCAGAAGCCACCACTCGCCCAGGTCAAGCACCTTCTCCAACCCCAGGGCCTCGTAGGTGAGCTGGCCCTCGTGGATGAGGAGGCCGGCGTCCGCGGCCCCCGACATGACCTCGTCGGCAATGCGGTCGAAGGGCACCTCCCGGTAGCGGAAGTCGCCCACGGCCATGCGCAGGACGAGGAAGGCGGTGGTCATGCGCCCAGGCACGGCGATCTCGGCCTCGGCCAAGCGTTCCAGGGGCAGGGCCTCCCGGGCCACCACCACCGGTCCGTAGCCGGCGCCCATGCTCGCCCCGTGGGGTAGGAGGACGTACGTGTCCTGCACGAACGGGTAGGCGTGCAACGACAGGGCGGTCACCTCCAGCCTGCCCTCGAGGGCCCACTCGTTGAGGGTCTGGATGTCGCGGAGGACGTGCTCGAACTCGAAGCCGCGGGTGTCGACCCGGCCCGTGGCCAGGGCCCAGAACATAAACGCATCGTCGGCGTCGGGACTGTGACCGAGGCGGATCAGCATTGAGCGCCGGAGGGTAACAGCCCCGCCTGAGCTCCGCGGCGACTACTCGCCGCGGAAGAACCACCGCTCGAGCAGGGGCAGGATCTCCTTGCGCGTGAACGGCGGGACGCGGTCATCGACACCCTCCTCCTCCAGCACGCGGACGTCGTCCTCCAGGGCGGCGTTGGCGTGCTCCAAGGCGTCGTCCAGCTCGTAGCTCTCGAAGATGTAGTCCTCCGGACGCGGCTCCCCCGAGGGGCGAAGCTGGGGGTTGACGGCCCGACCCACCGCCCACAGCCCGTCCCGGCGGCGCTCGATCCAGAAGACCACGCGCTCGGCCTCCCCCCGATCGTCGAATCCGTCCAACACCCGCTCGGCGAACCGGCGCGGCTGGGGCGAGCGCGGCATGGAGCAAGGATACAATCGGCCCGTGGCCCGCCTCACCTCCTTCCTCCGCAATCCCTTCGCCTTCCTCTTCGCCACCAGAGGCGCAGAGGAGCGGGTGGCCGTCTACATCATCCGCGAGCACGACCGGGGCCGAGATCTGTCCGACATCCTCGACGACCCCTACGTCGTCAACCGGCTGTCCCAGCAGGAGATCGCCCGCGTCCTGGAGCGACCCGAGGTGATCAGGGCCATCGGCGACGACGTCGCCGAGGCCCACCGCCGCCTTCTCGCCCAGCGCCGCTAGAGGTCGCGGCCGGCGTCCCGCTCGCGAGCCGCGGCTACAGCGGCGGCCGCCAGGGCTACGTCCCAGGCGGCGATGCCGTTGGACTTGAACACCACCACATCCTCGTTCGACTGGCGGCCCTGGATCCGTCCCGCCACCACCTCGGCCAGCTCATACACCTCCAGCCAGTCGAGGATGCCCTGGCTCACCGGCTCGATGAGGTCGCCCGACTCGATGACGGCGTCCTCCTTGGAGTCGCAGCAGACGAAGGCAGCCCGCTCGAGGACGACGTTGTCCAGCTCCCGGCGGCCGGGGTCGTTGGCCCCGGCGGCCACCACCAGGGCCCCCGGCCGCAGCCACTCCCCCCGCAGCACCGGATCCCGGGAGGTGGTGATGGTGACGACGATGTCCTCCGCCGCCGCTTCCTGGGGGGCGGCGGCTGCCCGAGCGTCCATCCGCTGGGCGAAGGCCTGCCGCCGCTCGGGCGTCCGGCAGTACACGGTCACCCGCTCCAGGCCGGGAACCGCCGCCCGCATGGCCGCGATCTGGGTCTCCGCCTGGCGTCCGCAGCCGATCACCCCCAAGCTGCGCGCCCCCGTCTTGGCCAGGTACTTGGCCGCCACCCCGCTCGCCGCCCCCGTGCGCAGACGGCCGAGCTGGTCGGCTTCCATCACCGCCACCATCTCCTGGGAGAGGGCGTCGAAGAGGCAGACGACGAAGCTGGCCCCAGCCCGGCCGGCGGCGTAGGTCTTCACCCCCGCTACCCCCAGCCCCCGGTCGACGGCGGCCATCACCGCCAGGGCTCCTCCATCCAGCCCCAGCCGGTAGCGGGGACGGTTCTCCACCACCCCTTCGGCCATGCGCAGGAAGGATCCCTCCACCGCCTCCAAGGCGTCGCCGATGGTGACCAGGGCGTCGACGTCCTCCTCGGTGAGGTACAGGGGCATGGGCGGCTAAGTCTACGGCCAAGGAAGCGGGGCCGCCGCCCTGGGGCGGCGGCCCCGCAGGCCGTGACCATGGCCTACGCTGTCGCTACCTTTCCCGTCCCGGGTGCCGCTAGGGAGCGGCGGAGACGGCCGGAGCCCGCTCCCGTTTGACCGCAGGGGCCGCGAGCGGCGGCTCCGCCCGCCGGCGCAGCGCCATCCAGGGCCAGCGGAGGAGCCGGGAAGAGGCCTCCGCCGGCGGCGGCCGCAGGTGGAAGCCGTGAGCGCGGGCCACACGGTCGGCCCTGGCCACGGACTCGGCGTGCCGGAGCCGGGCCAGGTCGTAGGCCGCGCTGGGATGGATGCTCATGTCTCGCCTCCTTGGTACCACCCTCAAGGGAGTCAGACTAGGAGCGGGAGCCGTCGGCGTCGTTGTCCGGGCCGACACAGGATGTGGGTCGGTCGTGACAGATACGGGGCGCTCGTTATGACACACCGGGCCGAAGGGAGAAGAGGGGATGAGACGCTCCCCGCTCGCGGGCCTGGCGGTGGTCTTCGTCGGTCTCCTCGCTGCCACCCGCGTGACGCCGACCCAGGCGTCAGGGTCGCCTCCGCAGACGCTCGTGCTGACCAAGGGCCCGATTCCCGCTTTCGCCCAGGACGGTGACCGCATCGCCTGGGCGAGCACGGAGCCGAGCGGAACCTGCCGCTGGCTCGTGCGGGTAGGCACGCTTGCGGCGGGTACCCAGGACGCCGTGAGCTCCGCCAACAGCCCCACCTGCAAGAGCGAGAGCGGCTTCGACCTCGGGCACACGACGCACCTGGCACTTGCAGGCGGGCGGGCCCTGTGGACTCTCTGGGAGGGAGGAAACAACACCTACATCCGGGTCGTGACGGGCGCCCTCGGAGTCAAGCCGGACCGCCAGCTGGATCAGCTGGTCTTCTCCAACACCTGACGTCGGATCGCCATCCTCGTTGCCGGGCGGGGAGGGCTCGAGATCGGCCCCGGCACCGAGCCACGGGTCGAGATCAGGGACGCCATCGGCGGCCGTCTCGTCGGGGGGTTGGCGCCGAGCGGAGAGCCTGAGCCGATGGCCCTCTCCTCACGCTTCGCAGTCGTGCTCGTGAGGGTTCCTGGACATCGCTTCATCGAGCGATACTCGTATGAAGGCCGGTCGCTCGCAAGCACGCGCGTGCCCGCCGCGACTCTCCCCCAGCTCTCGGCGACGGAGGAGCGGATCGTCTTCTCGGTCGGCAAGGACGTGCGCGTGCTCGATGTCCGCTCAGGAGCGGTAACCCGGCTCGCCACTGCCGGTGCCATCCCGATCGGGCTCTCCATCGAGGGCCGGCGTGTGGCATGGGCCGAGAACGTGACCATCGGCGGCAAGCTTCGGGGCCGGATCCGGGCTCTGTTCCTGCCCTGAGGAGATCACGTCGGGCTGTGAAGAGCTTGGTCAAGCCTGGACGGCTCATGCTCGTGGGCCCGGCGACGGTCATCGCCCGGCTAGGGGCCAATCCAACACGAAGTACATGAATAAGGACTGGCCGGGCAGACGGTTCTAGGCTGCATGAGGCGTACTTTGCCACCAGGCAATGGATGCACGCCGTCCGGGACTGGGTCGCAGATGAGCCCTTCTGGAGACGGCACAAACGATGGCGGCTGGCGCTGCGCTAAGGAGGGAGCTCAAGGTCTCAGAGCTCCTCTTCCTCTACGCCGGCCACCGGCAGGGCTGCGAGCCGCCTCTGCCGGCTTACCGGAACTTCTGCGCGGCGCCAACGGCTGAGAGCGGCTGGGGTCCCGCTCTGTGTCCGGGCGCCGCAGGCTTTCCTACCGTGACCGACGCCGACAGGTCGCGGGCGGCTTGGCGGAGGGCGAAGCCGGCGTCGACTCAGGAGCGGATCTCGGAGAAGCGGATCACCGTCACCGTGTCGTCGAGGCTGACCTGGCGGTTGTAGAGCCGGGACAGGAACTCCGCCATCTCCTCGGGCCACTTGAGCTCGGGGTTGTCGTGCTCGATCTCGTTGGGGGATAGCTCGCGCAGGCGCTTCACCTCCACCTTGTCGATGACGGCGTCGAAGATCTTCTCGCGGGGGCTGTAGCGGGATCCGCACAGGACCTGGACGATCATTCCCCGGCGGTACTTGGCCGACTTGTCTCCCAGCCGGATGGTGGCCGTCTTGCGCCTGCTGCGTAGCTGGTCCGCGACGATTGGGGAGTAGAAGTTCAGGGCGTACATGAGCTCCATCGCTGCCGGCCCGGGGCAGCCGCATCATAGAGGGTCGCCCGCCAGGCAGGCGAGCGCTCGCCGGGCCATCTCGCGCTCACCGCCGTAGGAGAGAAGGCGGAGGGCGTCGTCGAGAGGAAGCCAGCGGACGTCGGCCACCTCGTGGGCATGGGCGGCCGGGATTCGGCCCAGCCTGCCTCCGGCGTACCGGAGGAGGTAGAAGCTGACCACCTTGAACACGCGCTCGCCGGCGAAGGTGTAGACGTAGCGGCTGTCCCCGAGCTTGCCCACCAGCCGGCCGCGGATGCCCGTCTCCTCCTCCACCTCGCGGAGGGCAGTCTCCTCGGGCCGCTCGCCGGGTCCGATCAGGCCCTTGGGCAGGGCCCACACTCCCTCCGGCTTCCCGGCCGGCCGGATGGCGGCCAGGTGCCAGCGGCCGGCCATCCTCCGCACCAGGACGCCGCCTGCGGACAGCTCCCTCCTCATCGCCTCCCCGTCCAGGCTTGTAACAGCCGACAGGCGCGACCCGCTGCCGTCTTGCGCGCTCGGCTTGGAGGCGTATAAACTCTTTTGGCACTCTCAGGGTGAGAGTGCCAGCCTCTGTCACAAAGTAGGCTCGACCAAGGGAGGACGTGGATGGATCTGCAACCGTTGGGAGACCGGCTCATCGTCGAGCTCCTCGAGGAGGAGGAGGTGACGGCCAGCGGCATCGTCCTGCCCGACACCGCCAAGGAGAAGCCGCAGCGCGGCCGCGTCATCGCCGTCGGGCCCGGTCGGCGGGACGACAAGGGGGAGCTCATCCCCATGGAGGTCGAGGTCGGGGATGAGATCATCTTCAACAAGTACGCCGGCAACGAGGTCAAGATCGGCACCGAGGAGTACCTCATCATGCGCCAGGACGAGGTCCTGGCCAAGGTCGTGGCCGGCGGCAAGGGCAAGTCCAAGCGCCAGCTAGCCGGCGCCAAGGCGTAGGCAGCGAAGGAGGTAGGAAGGCGATATGGCTCACAAGGAGCTGAAGTTCAACGAGGACGCCCGCCGGGCCCTCGAGCGGGGGGTCAACATCCTGGCCGACGCGGTCAAGGTCACCCTCGGCCCCAAGGGCCGGTACGTGGTGCTGGACAAGAAGTTCGGGGCGCCCACCGTCACCAACGACGGCGTCACCATCGCCCGCGAGATCGAGGTGGAGGACGTCTTCGAGAACCAGGGCGCCCAGCTCGTGCGCGAGGTGGCCACGGCCACCAACGACGTGGCCGGGGACGGCACCACCACCGCCACCGTGCTCGCTCAGGCCATCGTCCGCGAGGGCCTGAAGAACGTGGCCGCCGGGGCCAACCCCATGGCCCTCAAGCGCGGCATCGAGCGGGCCGTGGACGCGGTGGTGGAGAACCTCAAGTCCCAGTCCAAGGAGGTGTCGGGGAAGGAGGACATCGCCCGTGTGGCCACCATCTCCGCCCGCGAGCGGGAGATCGGCGACGTCATCGCCGACTCCATCGAGAAGGTGGGCAAGGACGGGGTGGTCAACGTCGAGGAAGGCCAGACCTTCGGGCTCGAGCTCGAGTTCACCGAAGGTATGCAGTTCGACAAGGGCTACCTGTCCCCGTACATGATCACCGACGCCGAGCGCATGGAGGCGGTGCTGGAGGATCCCTACATCCTCATCGCCAACCAGAAGATCGGCGCCGTCAAGGACCTCCTGCCGGTGCTGGAGCAGGTCATCCAGGCCGGTAAGCCGCTCCTCATCGTGGCCGAGGACGTGGAGGGCGAGTCGCTGGCCACCATCGTCGTCAACAAGCTGCGCGGCACCTTCACGGCCGTGGCCGTCAAGGCTCCCGGCTTCGGCGATCGCCGCAAGCGCATGCTGGAGGACATCGCCATCCTCACCGGCGGCGAGGTCATCACCGAGGAGATGGGCCTGAAGCTGGAGAACACCAAGCTGTCCCAGCTCGGCCGGGCCCGCAAGGTGGTGGTAGACAAGGACTCCACCACCATCATCGACGGCGCCGGCGACCCGGAGGCCATCAAGGCCCGCATCAAGCAGCTGAAGATGGAGATCGAGGAGACCGACTCCGACTTCGACCGCGAGAAGCTCCAGGAGCGGCTGGCCAAGCTGGCCGGCGGCGTGGCGGTGATCAAGGTCGGAGCGGCCACCGAGACGGAGATGAAGGAGAAGAAGCACCGGGTCGAGGACGCCCTCCAGGCCACCCGGGCCGCTCTCGAGGAGGGCATCGTGCCCGGCGGCGGCGTAGCCCTGCTCAACGCCGCCGACGCCGTCCGCTCCCAGCTGGAGAAGCTGGAGGGCGACGAGCGCACCGGCGCCATGATCATCCTGCGGGCGCTGGAGGAGCCGCTCCGCCAGCTGGCCGACAACGCCGGGCTGGAGGGGTCGGTGGTCGTGGACAAGGTGCGCTCCCTGCCCGCCGGCCAGGGGCTGAACGTGGAGACGGGCGAGTACGAGGACCTGTTCAAGGCCGGCATCATCGACCCGACCATGGTCACCCGCTCGGCCCTCCAGAACGCGGCCTCCATCGCCAAGAACATCATCACCACCGAGGCGGTGGTGGCCGAGATCCCCGAGAAGGAGAAGGCGGGCGCCGGTATGCCCGGCGGCGGGATGGGCGACTTCTAGACCCCCCTGCCCGAGATACGAGGAGGCGAGAAGGGGCCGCCGGCGCGGCCCCTTCTCACTGAGGGTGGGGGGAGGTGGGACGCTCCCTGAATCGGCGGCGGAGGGGGGAGCCTTGAGGCGATATCCCCCGTTCGAGGGACGGCCTGCGTCCTCCATCTCCTCCGCCTGCCCCCTCCTCAAAAACCGTACCGCTCCTCCTTCCAGGGATCGGCGTTGTTGTGGTACCCGCACCGCTCCCAGAAGCCGGGCAGGTCGTGGCGGCGCACCTCCAGGCCCCTGAGCCACTTGGCGCTCTTCCAGAAGTAGCGGCTGGGGACGACCAGGCGCAGAGGCCAGCCGTGGTCGGGGGTGAGCGGCGCTCCCTCCGCCTCGTAGGCGAGAAGGGCATCCTCCGCCTCCAGCGCCTCCAGAGGGACGTTGGCGGTGTAGCCCTGCTCTGCCCGGGCGAGGACGTAGCGGGCGGCGGGCCGGGGTCGGGCGAGAGCGGCCAGCTCGCGCCAATGGACGCCCTTGAAAGTGACGTCGAAGCGGCTCCAGCGGGTGACGCAGTGGATGTCCACCGTCACCTCGGTCGCCGGCAGCCGCCGCAGCTCCTCGAAGGTGAGTCTGAGCGGGCGCTCGACCTCGCCGTCCACGACGAGATCCCAGGTGGCGAGGTCGATGTCGGGCACCGGCCCGGCCTGGAGCACCGGCCACTTGTCGGTCAGGTGCTGGCCGGGAGGAAGTCGGCCTGGGTCGTATCCTGCCTCCCGCACCCTCTGCTCGGCCCGGGATCGGAACAGCGCCACGCGCCTACACTAGCGGGCGATGGTCACCGTCAGCTCCGCCACCGCCCGTCGCCCCCGGGCCTACGTCCGCGTGGCCGGCCCCGACGCCCGCGACTTCCTCCATCGCCTCCTCTCCAACGACGTGGCGGCGCTGCCGGTGGGAGGCGCCTGCGAGGCGCTGCTTCTCACCCCCAGGGCGCGGGTGATCGCTCCCCTCGTGGCGTGGCGGCGGGGGGAGGAGGACTTCCTCCTCCTCACCGAGCCCGAGCTGGGAGAGGTGGTGAGGGGCCACCTCGCCCGCATGCGCCTGCGCGCCCGGGTGGAGATCGCCGCCGAGGAGCACACCTCCACCATCGTCTTCGGCGGCGGCGAGGGCATCCCCACTGCCGACTACGGCCTCCCGGCGGTGGAGGTGCTCGACGCCGGCGTAGAAGCCACCATGGGGGAGGCCGAGCTGGAGGTGCTGCGCATCCGGGCCGGCACGCCCCGCTTCGGCCGCGAGATCGACGACCGCGTACTCCCGGCTGAAGCGGGCCTGGACGAGCGGGCGATCAGCTTCAGCAAGGGCTGCTTTCCCGGCCAGGAGCCGGTGGCCCGCCTCCGCTACCGGGGTCACGTCAACCGCCGTCTGCGGGTGCTGGAGATCGACACCGCCGATCCTCCCCCCTACGACGCCGAGGTTCTCCACGCCGACAAAGTGGTGGGGAGGGTGACGAGCGCCGCCCGGGACGGAGACCGGGTGGTGGCCCTCGCCTACGTGCGGGTAGAGGTGCCCGATGGGGCCGACCTCACCGTGGCCGGAGCAAGGGCCCGGCTACACTAGCCGGGCAAGCGGGCGCCCGTAGCTCAGGGGATAGAGCGCAGCCCTGCGGAGGCTGAGGCCAGAGGTTCGAATCCTCTCGGGCGCACTGTCCCGGTCTCGCCGTCCCAGCCCGCCCCCGACCGCTGTCGGAGGAGCTCCGGGTCGAGGACGGTGACCCTTCCCCGGCCCAGAGCGATCGTGCCCCGGCGCTCCTCGTCCCGGAGTACCCGGTTGACTGTGGCTCGGGAGGTGCCTGCCAAGGCGGCCAGCTCCTCCTGGGTGAGGGGGAGGGTGACGCGGCCGGGGGGTGCCTCAGCCCGGTCGGCGAGCTCCACCAGACGCGAGCGCAGGCGGCTCCCAGCGTCGACGTAGTGGGCCTGCACCAGACGGTCGCTGAGGCGGGCAACCTGGCCGGCCAGGAGGCGGAGGAGGACGTCCCGAACGCCGGGATGCTTCCTCTGGAGAGCGGCGAAAGCCTCCCGGAAGAGGGAGCGCGTCTCCCCTGTCTCCAGCGCCTCCACGGTAGCCGGGTGCCGACCCTGGGGGAGGAGGAGAGCCAGCTCGCCGAAAGCATCTCCGGGGCCGAGCACGTCGAGGATGACCGTGTCCCCCAGGGGCGTGGTGATGCGGACGGCGAAGCGACCGTGGACGATCAGGTGGAGGGAGTCGCCCGGGTCGTCGCGGTGCACCACCACCTCCCCCCTGCGAAAGGACCGCCTGCGGGCAGCGGCAACGAGGGCACGCACGTCCTCGGCCGGCACGCCGGCGAGCAGGAGCCACTCCATCCCAGAGTGCTGGCGGCTCACGGCGCGAGCTCCACGTCATCGACCGCGAGGGCGTTGTTGAACCCATCCGGGATCGAGACCTCTAGCCGGTGGATCACCGCCGATCCCAGGCTGATCTCGAGGGGAGTCGAGATCGGCGTCGGATTGGCGTTCGCCGCCAGCGTCGCCTGGGCCGTGCCGACGACCGCGTCGCTGGCGTAAGCCGTCAGCCGCACCCGCACCGGTTGTGCATGCGGGAAGGAGAAGCCCACCCAGACCTTGACCCTGCGCTTGGCGGTACTGAAGGTCGCCCGGACGGGCGCAGTGCAGAACTCGACCCCCACACAGGGCTCGACCGCCACCGTGCCTGAGCGGGCGAAGCCGGATATCGCGCCGGGAGCCTTCGCGTAGTCGATGGCGCGCACGGCATTGAAGGTCACGCCCTGCGCCGCGTACTGGTCGCTGACAACCGTGAGCGCTCCGGGAGCGCTTCCCGGCCCGCCCGTGGCCAAAGTGTCGAAGGTGATAACGGTGGGAGAGGAAGGAGGAGGCGGTGGCGGCGGAGGCGGTGGCGGCGGAGGCGGTGGCGGCGGAGGCGGTGGCGGCGGCGCTACCGGCGGCCGCGGCGCCGGCGCCAGACACTCGCCGGGCAAGCAGAGGAGGCCCTCCTGCGTCATACCTGCGGCGACGGCCGGGCCGCGCTTGAACTCGGCCCCGCCGAACCAGTTGCTCTTGAGCCAGTTGTACTGGCGCAGGAGGCGCGCGCCGGGCGGTGTCCCTCGTTCTCCTGATCAGCTGGCGAAACTCGTCACCGAAGATCTTGTACCGGCGCATGAGCTCGAGGAAGTAGTGCTCGGCGATGTCTCGGCGGCAGTCGTAGAACGGGATGCGAGCTCGCGCCAGCGAGAGCGGATGTGGCGGTATCGTCTCGGCGGAGACGCCCGCGGAGTCGTCTCCGCCCGGGCAGTCCACGGATCTCATGGAGCCTCCGCCCCAGAGGTCGCCTGCGTCAATACCGAGGCTGGTGTAGATACCCGCGTGCATGGGGTCTTGCTTCTTTCGGAAGCAGTTGGCGAACAGGGAGTGCCCGAGCTCCTCCAGAACGTGCCCCTGGCGGCTCCCGGCGCGCACCGAGAGGTTCGTTACGGTCTCGCTGCCCGACCCTGCCCTGCCGAGCAAAACGAACGAATGGGGCACGCCCAGGCAGTGCCTCGGCCGCCGCCAGATCCACTCTGGGAACTGCGACACGCCGAGGCCTTTGTCAGTGAACCACTTGTAGCGCTCCCAGGGCGCGCCGGAGGGGTAGGGAACGCTTCCCATGGCGTCAAGGAGAAACACGCTGCCGTTCGTCCGGCGGAAGGCGAAAAGATCAGCTGTGCGCTTGGAAGCGTCCTCCGAGCGGCCGGTGATCTCGCTGAGACGGACGCCTGCTCCGACGGCCGGGGTGTCGTCCTTGCCGGCGAAATCGCTTGCCCAGGTGAAGCTCCGGGAGAAGGAGCTCCCTTGCGACAGGGCGACGAAGACGGCCCGGGCCCGCTCGCCTTTCACCCGGTCGTGGACGAAGGTGACGATGTCGTCCTTGCCGTCGCCGTTGAAGTCGCCCACGAGCGGGATCTCCCCCTTGAGCGAGAAGAAGCGGTGCCAGACACGGCTCGTCTCGAACTTGTGACCGTTGGAGAGCGCCACCCACACCGGCGCCGGCCCGATCGACTTGCCGGCGGCGTCCTTCTGCTCTCTCTGGACGAAGGTGACGATGTCGTCCTTGCCGTCGCCGTTGAAGTCGCCCACGAGCGGGATCTCCCCCTTGAGCGAGAAGAAGCGGTGCCAGACACGGCTCGCGGGCGGAAAGGCGATGCCCTCGCCGCCGTAGGCAAGCGCGACCAATACGGGCGCCGGCCCCACCGACCGCATCCGCCGCTGGGTGAAGAGAAGAAGGTCGTCCCTGCCGTCGCCGTTGAAGTCGCCTACGCCCGGGACTGCCTTCCCCAGCACGTGGAACGTGTGCACCCGCCGGACCTTCCAGTCCGGGGCGGGAGCGACGTACACCGGCGCCGGCCCCGCGTCGACGGCGCCGCGAACGGTGAACTTGGCGAGATCCGTCATCCCATTGCCGTCGAAGTCGCCGAGCATGGGAATGTCGCTCCCCTTGGCGAGCACCACCGGGGCCTGGGCGGCGTCCGTCAGCCGCCTGCCCCCTAGGGCGCCCCAGCGGAGCTTGATTCCCCACCGCTCCGTGATGAGCTGCTTGAAGACGGCCCGGCTGAGGTTGACAAGCCGCAGGTGGTAGCCGGGTGTCCCGGCCGCGAGCACGTTGGCTGCGAGGTAGACGTCGCCGTTCCAGGTCAAGAGGTCGACGTCGCCGAGATAGCGGCCGGTCGCGGCCGGGTCGACCGGACGCCCGGGGGTGAGCCAGATGCCGGCAACGGGATTGCCCGTCACCTCGGGTCCGGGCCGGGTCGCGTCGCGGCGCGCGTAGCGGACCCTGCCACCGGACACGCCGACGAGGAACAGGTTGTCGCCCAGCGCGGCCAGCCTCGGCGCCACGGTGCTGGAGAACCCGACGGGGGCGGCAGGGACCCACTGCGAGGCCGTTCCGAAGGCCGTGCGCGAGACCGTGTACTGGACCTGGGACGTCCCCCGGCGCGCAAATGCCACGTGCAGACGCCCGTTCCAGGCGAGCGCGTGGAACGCGCTCGACAAGACGGGGGTCGCGGAGACGACGACCTGGTCGCGGAAGGCGAGGCTCGTCTCGGTAGCGTACATGTGCCGGAGCAGGTCAGCCCTGTCGACGAAGAAGAGATTGAGGGCGGTGCCGTCCCAGACCAGCTGCGGATCGCCGGCTGCGGCCACAGCCACGTCGATGGGGCCCTCCCACTTTGACTCCGAGGGGCTGTACAGGCGGACCTTGATCCTGTCCGATCCGGGTTCTCGCCAGGCGAGCGCCACCCCTCTATCGAAGGCCGGCGCCAGCGACGGGCGGCTCGCAGAGGTCACACCGAGCGTCTGCCATGAGGCGGCCGGGGAGGGAGAGGTCGAGGCGATCTCCTCCCGGAGGGCCCGGGCGCGCGGGCGGTCGCCGGCATGGAGATAGTGCTCGGCCGCACGCAGGCCACGCCGACAGGCGTCACTGGGACGACCAGGTCCGCTCAGCCCTCGCGCCAGCTCCAGCAGCTCGCCGGCTGACTCCCAGGAACCGCGTGAGCGGGCCAGGTCGGCCGCCTGCTCGAGGGCCGCCGCCACCTTCTCGTCAGGCCCGGTCGTCGCCAGTGCGAGGTGGCGCGCCCGCTCCTCCGGGTCGCCGACGAGATTCGCTAGACGGTCGTGCACGCGGCGCCGGCGACGTGCTGGAGCGGCGGCGTAGACGGCGAAGGCGTACAGCGGATGGTTGAAGCAGACGCGGTCGCCGTCGGTGCGCAGAAGACCGGCCTCCTCGGCGACTGCCAGCCCTGCTGCCGACGTGGCGCGCTCGACCAGCTCCACGGTAGGCCGTGCCGCCGCTGCCGCCGCCAGCAGCGACTCCCGGGCAGCCCGGGGCAGGGCCGAGAGACGCTTGCCGACGAGCTCCCGGAGCGTGTCCGGCACCGGCAGCGGGCGCCCGGGATCGAGCGTGTTCGCACCCTCCAGGGCGCGAGCGATCTCGAGCGCAAAGAGCGGGTTGCCGCCGGACGCCTGGCAGATCCGACGGAGCATCGGCCGCGTATACGTCCGACCGAGCCTCGAGGCGAGCATGGCACGTAGCGCCCCCGCGCTCAGCGGCCCGACCCGGAGGCGAGCGACCCGGTCAGGGCCGAACGCCCGCTCCAGCCCCAGCCGATCGGGGAGATCGCACGGGATCCGCACCGCGACCAGAAAGCCGATGGGCCTGCCGTAGAGCCGCCGGACGGCAAAGGCGAGAGCACGTGCCGTCGAGCCGTCCAGCCAATGAACGTCGTCGACAGCCACCACCACAGGCGAAGCCGCGGAAAGCTCCCTGAGCGCAGATGTAACCCCCGCTGCCACCGCTCGCGGGCTCGTGACCGTGCCGACGGGGTTCGTCCGAAGGAGCGCCGCCTCGAGCGCGGCTCGCTGCGGGAGTGGAAGGGAGGGCAGCACGCTGTCCGCCGCCTCGCCGAGCAGGTCGGCCAAGGCGGGCAGCGAGAGCCGCGCCTCGGCCTGGTCGGCGCGGCACGTGAGCACGCGGTACCCGCGGGCGAGACCACGGTCGACGACTGCTCGCCAGAGCTCGGTCTTGCCGATTCCCACCTCGCCCTCGACCATCAGCCCGCAGGGTCCGGCGGCAACGTCGCCGAGAAACCTCTCCGCCTCGACAAGCTCCCGCTCGCGGCCGACGATCGTGGCGCTCACCTCCTGGCGCTCCCCGGTGGATAGCACAGCCTAGCCGGGCTGGCAAGGAGCCGGGCGCTACCGCGTGGCCCTGCGGATGCGCAGGCCGTGTTGCTCGCCGGGGCGGAGGGCCCGGCCGCAGCCCTCGCACTCAACCGCGAACACCGACGACAAGCGAGCGCCGCAGGCCGGGCAGCGGCGCCGTAGCTCCCCGCCGCACTGCGGGCAGGCGGAGGGAAGCTCATGCTCGAGCTCCTGGAAGTAGCGGCGGGCAAAGCCGCAGACGACACAGACTGCGACCCAATCGCCGAGCACCTTGCGGCGCTCCTCGCGCAGCCAGTCCGACGCCTTGCCCACGGCCGTGAACGATAGAGTGTGGCCGTCGATGGCGATCGCGCGGGAAGCGGAGCCGGTGGGCTCCCTGGACGAGGTTCGCGAGGCGGGTCTCGATCGCGACGACCTCGTCGGCATGTACCGCCACATGCTCATCACCCGCGGTATCGAGGAGCGGGGCCACATCCTGTACAAGCAGGGCAAGATCCCCGGCTCCTTCTACACCGGGCGGGGTAACGAGGCCGCCTCGGTGGGGGTGGCCACGGCCATGGGACCAGACGACGTGGGCACGCCCCTCCACCGCGACCTGGGGGTGCACGTCGTCCGCGGCCTTGAGCCCTGGCGCATCTTCGCCCAGTACATGGGGCGGGTGGACGGCCCCGCCCGAGGCAGGGACGGCAACGTCCACATGGCCGATCCCCGCCTGGGCCTGATCGCCATGGTCAGCCACCTGCCGGCCATGCTGCCGGTGGCAGTGGGCTGCGCCCTCGCCTTCCGTATCCGGGAGGAGCCGCGGGTGGCGGTGGGCTGGCTCGGGGAAGGAGCCTCGGCTCGGGGCGACTGCCACGAGGCCATGAACCTGGCCGGCGTGCGGCGGCTGCCGGTGGTGTTCGTCCTCGACAACAACCAGTGGGCCTACTCCACCCCCACCTACCTGGAGTACGCCATCGACCGCCTGGCCGACCGGGCCCAGGCTTACGGCTTCGAGGGGGTGGTGGTGGACGGCACCGACGTCCTCGCCGTCTACCGGGAGGCCAAGCGGGCCATCGACAAGGCCAGGCGGGGGGAAGGCCCCACCCTGCTCGAGTGCCTGACCCTGCGCATGGAGGGCCACGCCGTCCACGACGACGCCTTCTACGTCCCCCGAGAGATGTTCGAGGAGTGGGCCCGGCGCGACCCTCTGGAGCGCTTCCGGGGATGGCTGCGGGAGAACGCCGACTTCACCGACGCCGAGGAGGCCGAGATCGCGTCCGAGGTCAAGCACCTCCTCAACGAGGCCATGCGCCGGGCCGAGGAATCACCCCTGCCCGACCCGGCCACCGTGGCCGAGGGGGTCTACGCCGCCCCCGAGGAGCTGGAGCGACCCCACCACTGATGGCCGAGCTCACCTACCTGCAAGCCATCTCCGACGCCCTGCGCACGGAGATGCGCCGCGATAGGCGGGTGTTCCTGATCGGAGAGGACATCGGCGTCTACGGCGGCGCCTTCAAGGTCACCCAGGGCTTCCAGGAGGAGTTCGGGCCCTGGCGGGTGATCGACGCCCCCCTGTCGGAGACGGCCATCGTCGGCTCCTGCACCGGGGCCGCCCTCATGGGCATGCGGCCGGTGGCCGAGATGCAGTTTGCCGACTTCGTCTCCTGCGCTTGGGATCATCTCGTCACCGTGGCCGCCAAGCAGCACTACCGAGCGGGCACGCCGGTGCCCCTGGTGGTGCGGCTCCCCTCGGGCGGGGGCTTCTCGGGCGGCCCCTTCCACTCCCAGAACCCGGAGAGCTTCTTCGCCCACGTCCCCGGCCTCAAGTGCGTCTGCCCGGCCACGCCCAAGGACGCCAAGGGCCTCCTCATCTCGGCCATCGAGGATCCCAACCCGGTGCTCTTCTTCGAGCACAAGCACCTGTACCGGCGGATCAAGGGCGAGGTGCCCGACGAGCGCTACACCACCCCCATCGGCAAGGCCCGCCTGCACCGGGAGGGGGAGGACGTGTCCGTCATCACCTGGGGGGCCATGGTGTACACGGCCGCCGAGGCGGCCGAGCAGGTGGCTGAGGAGGGGATCTCGGTGGAGATCGTCGATCTCCGCTCCGTCCTTCCCTGGGACAAGGAGGCCGTCTTGGCCAGCGTGCGCAAGACCTCCAAGGTCCTCGTCCTCCACGAGGACACCCACACCGGCGGCTTCGGGGCCGAGATCGCCGCTACCATCGCCGAGGAGGCGTTCGAGCACCTGGATGCCCCCGTACGCCGGATCACCGCCCCCGACACCCCCGTCCCCTTCTCGCCCCCGCTGGAGAAGGCGTTCATCCCCCAGGTGGAGGACGTGGCTCGAGGTATCAGGGAGCTGGCCGCGTACTGATGGAGGCGAGTACCCTGATCCAGGTGGTTATGCCCCAGATGGGCGTCTCCGTGTCCGAGGGCACCATCACCAAGTGGCTGAGACAGGAGGGCGAGGCGGTGGTCGCCGACGAGCCTCTGCTCGAGATCTCCACCGACAAGGTGGATACCGAGGTACCGAGCCCGGGGACAGGCATCCTCAAGCGCATCCTCGTACCCGAGGGGGAGACGGTAGCGGTGGGCACGGTGCTGGCCATAATCGTTCCCGCCGAGGCGGCGGGTGAGCCCGTTCCCCCGGCTCCCCTCCCGGCGGCGGAGCCCCAGCCCGTCTCCGCCCCGCCTCCCTCCCCGCAGCCGCCGGTCGCTCCGGTGAGTCCCCCGGCCGGCAACGGCCAGGCCGAGCGCACCTTCGTCTCGCCTGTGGTCGCCCGCGTCGCCGCCGAGCACGGGGTGGATGTCTCCCGCGTGCCTGGGACGGGCCGCGGCGGCCGGGTGACGAAGAAGGACATCCTCGCCTACATCGAGTCGGGCGCCGCCGCTCCCGCCCCGCCCGCCGAGGTCGCTGCCCCCGCTCCCCCTGCCGGCCCGCCCCCCGCTCCCCAGGCACCTCCGCCGCCCGCGCCGGCTGCCGCCCCTGCCGTCGCCCCTCCGCCGCCGCCGGCACCTCCGCCCCCCGCTCCCCCACCCACGGCCGGGGAGACGGTGGAGGCCATGACGGCCATGCGGCGCGGCATTGCCGAGCACATGCGCCGCTCCCTCGATACCTCGGCCCACGTCACCACCGTGTTCGAGGTGGACATGAGCAAGGTGGTGGCCATCCGAGACAAGCTCAAGCCCGAGTACGAGCGCTCCTACGAAGTCAACCCCACCTACCTCTCCTTCATCGCCCGGGCCGCCATCGAGGCCATCCGCGACTGGCCGTGGGTGAACGCCGAGATCCGCGGAGACACCATCGTCGTCAAGCACTACGTGAACCTGGGCATCGCCGTCGCCTTGGAGGGCGGCAAGGGGCTGATCGTGCCCGTCATCAAGAACGCCCACGAGCTCAACCTGCTCGGTCTCGCCCGCGCCGTGGCCGACTTGGCCGAGCGGGCGCGGACGAAGAAGCTCACCCCCGACGACGTCCACGGAGGCACCTTCACCATCACCAACCCGGGCGGCTTCGGCGCCGTCCTCGGCACTCCCATCATCAACCAGCCCCAGGTGGCCATCCTCGATGTGGAGGCCCTCGTCAAGCGTCCGGTGGTGGTGCAGGACGACCGGGGTGAGGACGTCATCGCCATCCGGCCGATGATGAACCTCTGCCTCTCCTACGACCACCGGTTGGTGGACGGAGCCTACGCCGCCCAGTTCATGCGCCAGCTCCGGGAGAACCTGGAGACCTGGGACGAGTCGGCCTACTGAGCCCTGTCCGCGACCGGGCCCCGGACGGGGACGGAGCGGCCGCTAGCCTGAGAGCTATGGCGGAGGGCGCCTACCTCCTCAACCTCGGCCCCACCCCTTACCGAGAGGCCTGGCAGCTCCAACGCTCCCTCGCCGCCGCCCTCTCCCAGGGGGCCATCCCGGAGACGGTCCTCCTCCTCGAGCACCCGCCCGTCATCACCCTGGGACGGCGGGCCACCGCCGACGAGCTCCACCTGCCCGAGGGCGTGGAGGTGGAGGTGGTGGAGACCGACCGGGGGGGCAGATCGACCTACCACGGGCCCGGCCAGCTCGTCTGCTATCCCATTCTCGACCTCAGCCGCCGTGGCCGCGACGTCAAGCGCTACGTCCGCGACCTGGAGGAGGCGGTCCTCGGCACCCTGGCTACCTTCGGCATCGCCGGCACCCGCATGGACGGTCTCACCGGTGTGTGGCTGGAGCGACCGCCGCGCAAGATCTGCTCCATCGGCGTCCACGTGTCGCGGTGGATCACCACCCACGGCTACGCCCTCAACGTCGACCTCGACCCGGCCCCCTTCAGCCGCTGGATCACCGCCTGCGGCCTGGAGGAGGCCGTCTTCACCGCCATGGCCCGGGAGCTCGGGCGCCCCCTGTCCGTGGATGAGGTGCGCCCTGCCGCAGCCTCCGCCCTGGCCGAGGTCTTCCACCTACGGCTAGAGGAGCTGCCGGCCGGGGAGGGGATCGGCCTCTGGCCCCAGCCCGTGCACGAGCGCCTGGGCGGGGGCGGGTAGGGGCGAGTAGACTGGCCGAGATGGAGCGGTCGCTGCCCGTGGTCGGCCGCCCGCGCCGGCCCCAGTGGATGAAGGTGCGGGCGCCCAGCCCCGACTCCCGCTACTCCGAGGTGCGGTCCCTCCTCCACGGCCGCCGCCTCCACACCATCTGCGAGGAAGCCCGCTGCCCCAACATCGGCGAGTGCTGGGGCCGGGGCACGGCCACCTTCCAGATCCTGGGCGACATCTGTACCCGGGCCTGCCGCTACTGCTACGTCACCTCGGGCAAGCCGGCCGGCCCTCCCGACCCGGAGGAGCCGCAGCGTCTGGCCGAGGCAGCCGCCCGCATGGGTCTCCGCCACGTGGTCGTCACCTCCGTTGACCGAGACGACCTCCCCGACCAGGGGGCCGGGCACTACGCGGCCACCATTCGTGCCTTGAAGAGCGCGATTCCGGGGGTGTCGGTGGAGGTGCTGACCCCCGACTTCATCGGCTGCGAGGACGAGGCTCTGCGCACCATCCTGGCCGAGCGGCCGGAGGTTCTCAACCACAACATCGAGACGGTGCGGCGGCTGCACCGGCGCATGCGGGGGCCCAGGGCGTCCTACGACCAGGCCCTGGAGCTCCTCCGGCGGGCCAAGGAGCTCGCCGACTACCCCCTCCTCACCAAGTCGGGGATCATCGTCGGCCTGGGCGAGACGAACGAGGAGGTGGTGGCGACGCTGCGCGACTTGCGGGCAAGCGGGGTGGACGTGGTCACCATCGGCCAGTACCTCCAGCCCTCCCCCAAGCACGCCCCCATCGACCGCTGGGTGCACCCGGACGAGTTCCGCTGGTTCCGCGAGCAGGGCGAGGCCATGGGCTTCGGCTCCGTCTTCTCCGGTCCCCTCGTGCGCTCGAGCTACCGGGCAGACGAGCAGCGCCACGCCGCCGAGACGGGGCGAGGCGCGGCGGCTTGCTGATCGAGCCCGGCCTGGACATTACCCCGGTCTTTTCCTATACATAGGTGCATCGATTCCGCCCCCGGGGCGGAGAGGCGACAACGTGCACAGGGGAGGGCTGAGATGAGAGGGAGCCGGAACACCCTCGTTCTGGGTACGGCCCTCGTGGCCGCCGCAGCGGCCATGGCGACCGCCCTCGCCGCTAGCGGCAGCGCGCCTCCCAGGCGCGACTTCACCGAGGCTCCGGCCGCCCAGACGCAGCGGGAGTACCTGATCGTCACCTTCCAGGACCCGCCCACCGCAAGCTACACGGGCGGGATCGCCGGCCTGGAGCGCACCAAGCCCGAGCGGGGAAGGAAGCTCGACGTCCGTAGCCGGGCCGTGCAGGCCTACGTCCGACACGAGGCCGCGGTCCACGCCCGCTACCGCGCCTACCTGAAGCAGAACGCCTCCAGGGCCGAGGTGGTGCGGGAGTACTTCCACGTCCTCAACGGCCTGGCCGTCAAGCTCAACGGGGAGCGACCGGAGGTGGTGTCGGCCGGGCCGGGAGTGGCCCGGGCAGGCTTCAGCTGGCTGTACCGGCCGGACATGACGGTGAGTACCGGCCTCATCGACGCCGACGAGCTGTGGCCGAGCCTGGGCGGGCGGGAGAGCGCCGGCTCGGGGGTGAAGATCGGCATCATCGACACCGGCATCAAGACGCCCCATCCTGCCTTCGCCTGCAAGAAGGTGGCGCACCACGGGCCCTTCTTCAGCGGCATCCCCTTCGGTTCAGACATCGTCTTCGACCACGGCACCCACGTGGCCGGGACGGCGGCGGGCTGCCTGGTCGAAAACGACGGCGACGACCTGCCGCCCCTACCCGTAGCCGGGGACTGGAGCGGCCTGGCGCCGGGAGCCGAGCTCCACGACTACAACGTCTTCCCCGGCCGGGGGGTGGGCTTCTTCATCTTCGGCGGCTCGGCCCTGAGTCACGATATCGCCGCTGCCGTCGAGCAGGCGGTGGTGGACGGCATGGACGTCATCAACATGAGCCTGGGCGGGGGCGTGCAGGGGCCCCACGACTTCCTGGCCGAGGCTGTCAACGCCGCCGTGGAGGCGGGCGTGGTGGCGGCCGTGGCGGCCGGGAACTCGGGGCCGGGCCCCTACACGGTGGAGTCGCCGGGAACTGCCGCCAGGGCCATCACCGTTGGGGCGAGCACGAACCCCCACTTCGTGGGGATCACCGTCGATCCGACCAGCCCCGACCTCGCTTCCTTCGGAGCCGCCCTGGGCGACTTCAAGGTGTTCGGGGACGTAGACAGCGGCGTCCCCGGCGGCGACCGCGAGGGAGAAGCCCCGGTGACGGCTTCCTACACGACCACGGTGCCGGCCAACGGATGCACGTCCATCACTACCGACCTGACAGACAAGATCGCCCTCATCGTCCGCGGCGGGTGCACCTTCACCACCAAGGTGCGGAACGCCGAGAGCGCTGGGGCGGTCGGCGTCCTGGTGGTGAACAACGTGGCCGGCGACCCGGTGGCCATGGCCCACGACGGGACGAGCCCGTTTCCGACCATTCCCGCGGCCATGGTGTCCAAAGCGGACGGCGCCGCCATGGGCGGGGCGGGCACCGTCACCGTAGACGGGACGGCGCTCCGCGAGTTCCTCACGCTGAGCGCCGACATCGTGGCCGGCTTCTCCAGCCGGGGGCCGGCGCCCTTCAGCCACATCATCAAGCCCGACGTGACGGCGCCTGGGGTGAACGTCTACTCGTCGGTGTTCGACGGCGAGTACGCCTTCTTCCAGGGGACGAGCATGGCCACGCCGCACGTGGCCGGGGCGGTGGCGCTCCTCCTCGCCGCCCACCCGGGCTGGTCGCCAGCGGACGTGAAGTCGGCCCTCGTCACGGCCGCCAAGCGGCCGGTGCTAGACCACGTCCAGGGCGCCACTCCGGTGGGCGTGCTCGCCCGCGGCGGGGGCCGCATCGACCTTGCCTCGGGGGCGACCGACGTCCCTGTCACCGTGGAGCCGGCCACCGCCAGCTTCGGCCTGTTCACAGGCAACGCCGATGCCAACGGCGCGGTGGCGCTGGCGGTGCGCAACGTGAGCGGGACCGAGCAGACGTGCTCGGTCGCCGACACGGAGACCCCCGCCGGCTCCCGTCTCAGCGTCTCCCCAGCCTATTTCACCCTTGTCCCGGGAGCGACCGCCACCCTCACTGTCGCCTTTGCCGGCGGCAAGGCCGGCACGACGCCGACCGGGACCTACACGGGCGATGTCGAGATCGACTGCGGCGACACGGGCCCGGACCTCCTCGTCCCCTGGCTCGCCCTGGTCGACCGCCGGGGAAAGCCGTAGAGATCGACGACAAGGATGACAAGGGGGCGCCTGCGGGCGCCCCCTCCCTCGTCGGCACCGTCTCCGCCCTACCCGTGCGGCTTGGCCATGGCCCGGTAGTCGAGGGCCCGGTCGAGGATGTCCTCGGCAACGCCCGCCTGGCGGGCGACCTCGCGCAGGGAGCGCCCGGAGGCTGCGGCCTCCTTGACGATCTCGGCCGCCTTGTCGTAGCCGATGTAGGGGTTGAGGGCGGTGGCGGCCGACAGGGTGAGCTCGGCGTACTGCTCGCACCGCTCCCGGTTGGCCACGATGCCGTCGATACAGCGATCGGCGAAGAGCTGGGCCGAGGTGGAGAGGAGGTGGATGGACTCGAGCAGGTTCTTGGCCAGAAGGGGCACGAACACGTTGAGCTCGAAGTGGCCCTGGAGGCCGCCTACGGTGATGGCCTGGTCGTTGCCGATGACCTGAGCCGCTACCTGCGTCACCACCTCGGGAATGACCGGGTTCACCTTCCCGGGCATGATGGAGCTTCCCTTCTGGAGCTCGGGGAGGAAGATCTCGCTCAGCCCGGCCCGCGGCCCCGACCCCATCCAGCGGATGTCGTTGGCGATCTTGGTCAGGGACACGGCCACCGTCTTCAGGGCGCCGGAGGTCTCCACGAGAGCGTCGCGGGCGGCGGTGGCCTCGAAGGGGTCGGCGGGCGGGGAGATGGTGAGGCCGGTCTCCTCGCTCAGCCGGGCCCGCACCCGGGCGGCGAACTCGGGGTGGGTGTTGAGGCCGGTGCCGACGGCCGTGCCCCCCAGCGGGATCTGGCCCAGTCGGGGCAAGGCATCCCGCACCCGAGCCATCCCCTGGCGCACCTGAGCGGCGTAGCCGCCGAACTCCTGGCCCAGGGTGACAGGCACGGCGTCCATGAGGTGGGTGCGACCCGACTTGACGACGTCGTCCAGCTCCGCCGCCTTGGCCTCGAGGGAGGAGGCCAGACGCTCCAAGGCCGGCAACAACCGGTGCACGATCTCGTCCAAGCAGGCCAGGTGCACGGCCGAGGGGAAGACGTCGTTGGACGACTGGCCCATGTTGACGTCGTCGTTGGGGTGGACGTCGTCGCCGGCCAGGGTGGCGATGACCTCGTTGGCGTTCATGTTGGAGCTCGTGCCGGAGCCGGTCTGAAAGACGTCGATGGGGAACTGGTCGTCCAGCTCGCCGGCCGCCACTCGGTCGGCGGCGGCGGCGATCCGCTCCGCCTTATCCGGGTCGAGGAGGCCGAGCTCGGCGTTGACCCTGGCCGCCGCCGCCTTGATCCGCCCCAGCCAGCGAGCCACGGGGGTGGGGATGGGCCGGCCGGAGACGGGGAAGTTGGCGATGGCCTTCCGGGTCTCGCCGCCCCAAAGCTCGGTGGGTGTCTCGGTCTCGGCCATGCCCCCAGTCTAACCGGGGAGACGAGCGGGACCTAGCCGTTTCAGACTAGTCGAGCCTTGGGCAGCTCCTGCCGGCTCAGCTCCGGGCGCGGAGACGACCACCGAGCGCGGCTGACGAGCCGCCCAGAGACGGCGGCAGCGCTTCCCGAGGCGCCTCTCCGTTCGGCCCACTGGGGATGGGAGCGGGACTCGCTCGCCACCGACGATGCGCGAGCTCTTCGCGGGTCGGGCAGCGTGACATACTTGCCGGAATGCGGATCCGGCTGACCGGGCTCCTGCCTGTCTCAGGGCTCGTCGCTGCGTAGCTCGTCGGGGGCGCCAGCGGCGTGCCTTCGGCGACGGTGACGATCCGTGACGGTAGCCTCTCGCCGGTTGTCGTCCGGATCGATGTCCCGGGCAAGGTCACCTGGTCGAACCAGGGCGCCCGGCCTCACGTCGTCGTCAGCCTGAGCGCTTCTTTCCAGCCGCTTGTTCTCCGGCCGGGGCAGAGCAAGAGCGTCACCTTCCGCAGCCGCCGCTGCGAGCTCTACAGCGTGGACGGACGTCTCAACGGCCGCGTGCTGGCCGGCGTCTCCGCCTGCGCCGGAGGCGGCGTGCCCAGAGGCGGGCCTGGCGGGGAGACGCCCGGAGTCGGAGAGAAGATCCTGCGCTACGACGTTCGCGTCACCGCGTATCTCCACCAGGTCGAGACCCACAGCCCCGCGGGCAACCCGGCGGGCACGGGGACGACCGACTTGGAGCTGTCGTGGACGGGCACCTGGCGCAAGATGGAGGTGAAGCTCCACTCGGCCGGAGGATCGGCGTCCTTCGCTACCACACAGGAGACAACTGGGCGAGGGACGGTTCGCGGTCAGCTGACGTGGTCGGAGAGCCGGCAGGCTTACGGCCCCTGCTCCGGGAAGATCCACTACGCGGCGAAGGGAGTGGCGCTTCTCCAGGGCTCGAAGGCGCAGGGCTCGAAGCCGAGCGTCGCCTTCGACGCCGGGGTGGACGACACCAATGCCATCACGACGCTCACGCAGACGAAGCAGGCGGCGGCTTGCGACGGCCCAGGTCCCGGGCTTCCCCCCTGGGAGGGACCCGGCTTCGTCGTGCTCGGCGTCAACGTGCACCGCCCGCCGGGCGCGTCGATCCACCCGATGGACACGCGCTGGTCTCGCGAGGGCGGGAGCGGGGCGCCGTTTCCGCTCGACCGCATCCTCGCCCATCGCGGCTTCACGATCGACAGCGGAACCCGTCGGGCGAGTCGCTCGGACACCGGCTACCAGCTCAAGTTCACCGGCCGCGTCAGGTACGTGTTCACGCCCGTCCGCTAGGTGGGCCGTCTCCAAACGTCTCACTGAGAACCGCCGCTCGACGTCGGTTGGGGCATATGCGACCCAAGGAGGTGAGCATGCGTCCACGTCGGTGCTCAACGAGCAGGGGTCGACTCGCTCCACCCTAACTTCGGGGGCGGGCGTGTCCGCCGGATCACGGTCGAGCAGCGCGAGCGGATGATCGCCGTGGCCGGCGCCCGCCCCCGTCCGCTCTCTCTTCGGCGCCTACGACGTCCACGCCGACTACCCGCGCGCCCGGCTGCGGCCGAGGAAGTACGCCGGCGAGGTGCTCACGCTCATGAAGACGATCCGGATGGCCTACCCGCGCAGCGTGCGCGTCTACTGGATCCAGGACAATCTCTCCCGCCACTGGACGCCCGAGATCCGCGCCTGGGCGGACGCCAGCACCGTCGAGCTCGTCCCTACCCCTACCTACGCCAGCTACCTCAACCGGATCGAGTGGCACCTTAGGCGGCGGTGGGCGAGCTCGTCCTCAGGAACGCCGACTACCTCGACTGGGACGCCTTCGGCTTCGCCACGGCCGCGTCCATCCGCTCCGGCAACGACCCGGCCGAGCGCGGCGAGCGGCTCCGCCCGGCGGAGCGTCGGCGGCTGGTCGCGGCAGCCTGAGCCGTGAGGGAGTTCCGGGTGCACCGTTGCGAGACGGCCCACCAGGCCGTCGGCGGCAGCCGGTGACGGCCGCCGCGCCTTTGCTCGACAGGCCTCCGCCCGCCCCGCCCGTGATCAGCGCTCCGCGCCGCGCGCCGCAGCCAGGAGCTCGCCCCAGGTCCGGAGCTTGACGCGGGGCCGTCCCTGCTTCTCGCCGCGAGCGCGCTCGACGGCGTCGATGGCCTCCCAGCCGGCGTACGTCACCACCCGGATCCCCCGCTCGGCCAGGAGAGCATCCACCGCCGCCGACGAGGTCTCCTTGTCGGGCAGGCGACCGGCGCGGGCATCCTCGAGGAGGAGCTCCACCGTCTCGGCGGCGTCCTTCTTGTTAGTGCCGATGACGCCGGTCGGGCCCCGCTTGATCCAGCCGGCGCAGTAGAGACCGGGGATGGGCCTCCCGTCGGCTCCCAGCACCCGTCCCCGCTCGTTGGGCATGGTGCCCCGCCGCTCGTCGAAGGGGGCGCCGGCGATGGGGAGGCCCTGGTAGCCGATGCTGCGGAAGACGATGCCGCAGGGGATCACCTCCCGCTCGGGGGTGGGCACCGCCCGCACCTGCCCGCTCTCGTCGGGGCGAAGCTCGTTCCGTACCACCTCCACCGCCTCCACCCGCTCCTGCCCGAGGATGGCCACCGGGGACAGCCGGAAGCGGAAGACGATGCGCCTGGGCTTGCCGGCCGGTGGACGGGCGGCGTAGTCCCGCAGCACCTCCAGGTTGCGGCGGGCGGTGGAGTCCCGCTCCAGAGCGGCCTCGCTGGCCGGGTCGAGCTCGAGCTCGGCCGGATCCACCACCACGTCCGCCCCCCGCAGGTCGCCGAGCTCCTTGAGCTCGGGGGTGGTAAAGGAGGCCTGCACGGGCCCCCGCCGCCCGATGACCACGATCTCCTCAAGGCCGGCGGTCACGATGGCGGCGATGGAGGCGTCGGTGGCGTCGGTGGGCCTGAGCTCCTCCTCGGTCAGGGCGAGCATGCGGGCCACGTCCAGGGCCACGTTGCCGTTGCCGATGACGACCGCCCGCCGGCAGGAGAGATCGAAGGAGAGGTCCTGGTAGTCGGGGTGGCCGTTGTACCAAGCCACAAGCTCGGTGGCCGCCCACGATCCCGGCAGGTCCTCACCGGGGATGCCGAGCCGGCGGTCGGTCTGGGCCCCCACCGCGTACACCACCGCGTCGTACAAGCGAAGGAGCTCGTCGTGGGCAAGGTCGCGCCCCACCTCCACGTTGCCCAGGAACCGGAACCCGGGCTGGGCGGCGATCTTCTCGAACGTCCGCGACACCGCCTTGATGTTGGGGTGGTCGGGGGCCACCCCCAGGCGGACGAGCCCCCAGGGAGTGGGCAGCCGCTCGATGACGTCCACCTCCACCCGCTCGCCGCTGGCCAGGAGGGCGGCGGCGGCGTAGAAGCCGGCCGGCCCCGACCCGACCACGGCCACCCGCAGACGCCCGTCGCACGTCACAGGGCGATCCTAGGCTGTCGGGAGAGGAAGGATCGCTAGTAGGCGCCGCAGCCCGAGCCGCAGCCGTAGCCTGTCTCGGGCGCCTCCCCTTCCGCCACCTGGAAGGAGTGACCGCACCCGCAGGAGGCAACGACGTTGGGGTTATCGATCTTGAACCCCGCCTCCTGGATGGTGTCGAGGAAGTCGATCACCGCCCCGCGCAGGTAAGGGGCGCTCCAGGGGTCGACGACGATGGCCACCCCGTGCGACTGAAGCTCGTAGTCTCCCTCCTGGGGACCCCGGTCGAAGCCGAGGGCGTACTCGAAGCCGGAGCAGCCTCCTCCCTGGACGGCCACCCGCAGCACCTCGGCCTCGCCCTCCGGCTCTTGGGCCTGGAGCTCCCGGATCTTGGCGGCCGCGCTCTCGGTAAGCGAGATGAGAGTGTCCTCGGCGATCTCCATGCGCCCATGGTACCAGCCCGCCGGCGGGACGAGGACGGGCCTGTCGGGCGGACGGTTTGTAACAGCCGTCTCTCCCTCTATTCCGAGGTTTCCCGCTCTCCTCGTGCGGGTTCAGGGTTTCCTGGTAGTTTGCGCCTGGTCGATCCAGGAGGGGTATCGCGGGTGCTCCACAGCTGGCTTCCGTTCCTCATCTACGGGCTCTTCGCCGCCGCCATCCCGGCCTCCATGCTCGTCATGTCCTTCCTCCTCTCCACCCGTCCCAAGGCCCGCACCAAAGCCCGCAGCGTCCCCTTCGAGTCGGGCGTCTCCCAGGGGCCCCCGCCGGAGCAGCGCTTCACCATCAGCTTCTACCTCACGGCCATGCTCTTCATCGTCTTCGACATCGAGATCGTCTTCCTCTACCCCTTGGCCGTGATCCTCGACCAGCTGGCCTGGTTCGGCGTGGCCGAGCTCCTGGTGTTCATCGGCATCCTCGCCCTGGCCTATGTGTACGTCTGGCGCAAGGGAGCCCTGGAGTGGCAGTAGCCGGCAAGCGCCTGCGTGACTACGGCCTTCGCTCCGAGCGCCTCCTGTGGCCGAGCAAGGGGCCGGGGGTGTTCGAGCAGGAGGTGGCCCGGCTGGAGGAGCGGCTGCTTCTCACCACCTTGGAGCGAGCGGTGGCCTGGGCCCAGTCCAAGTCCATGTGGCCCGACACCTTCGGTCTCGCCTGCTGCGCCATCGAGATGATGGCCATCGTCTCCTCCCGGTACGACATCGCCCGGTTCGGCATGGAGGCGTTCCGAGCCTCGCCCCGGCAGGCCGACCTCCTCATCGTGTCGGGACGGGTGGTGCACAAGATGGCCGCCCCGCTGCGGCAGATCTACGACCAGATGCTGGAGCCCAAGTGGGTCATCGCCATGGGTGCCTGCGCCTCGTCGGGAGGGATGTTCAACAACTACACCACCCTCCAGGGGGTGGACAAGATCGTGCCCGTGGACGTGCATGTGCCCGGCTGCCCGCCCCGCCCCGAGGCCCTCATGGAGGGGATCGTCCGCCTGCACGAGAAAGTGCTGGCAGGGGTGCCGCCGGCCTACGAGCTGCGCGGGGTGGCCGAGTGACAAGCTACGCCTCGGTTCCCGGCCTGGTAGACGAGCGAGAGGCCCACGGCGAGACCACGCTGGTGGTAGACCCGGCCCGGATCGTGGAGGCCTGCCTCCACTTGCGCGACCAGCTCGGCTTCAACTTCCTGGCCGATCTGTCGGCAGTGGACTACCTGGGGTACGGGCAGGGCCCCGTGGCCGGCTACTACGGGACCGCCGGCGGCCGCGACCTCAACGACCCCGGCACCGCCGCCCTCGCCCGGCTGCCCGAGCCCAAGCCCAAGCGCTTCTGCGTCAACTACCACCTCCTCCGCCTGCGGTCGGGCGCCCGAGAGGCCCCCCGGGTGCGGGTGCAGGCGTTCGTGGACGAGGGCGAGGCGCTCCCCAGCCTGGTGGAGATCTGGCCCACCGCCGACTGGCAGGAGCGGGAGGTGTTCGACCTGTTCGGCATTCCCTTCCAGGGCCACCCCAACCTGACCCGCATCCTCATGCCCGATGACTGGGAAGGGCACCCCCTGCGCAAGGACTACCCGGTGGGCGGCGAGCCGGTGCGCTTCTCCGAGGAGGAATGATGGCCGTCACCCCTGAGCTCCCCCGCGTCTACGAGGGCTCGCGCATCCCCCGGCCCATCCCCACCGTCCTCGAGCCCCCCGCCGACCTCCGGGACGAGCACGACATCCTGGAGGTCAACTTCGGCCCCAACCACCCTTCCACCCACGGGGTGCTGAGGCTGGTGGTGCAGCTCGACGGGGAGCGGGTGGTGGGCTTGAGGGCGGTCATCGGCTACCTCCACACCGGCTTCGAGAAGACCATGGAGGAGAAGACGTGGTGGAAGGCCATCCCCTATCCGGCCCGCATGGACTACCTGTCCTTCCAGGCCAACGAGCTGGCCTTCGTCATGGCCGTGGAGAAGCTCCTCGGCTTGGAGATCCCGCCCAAGGCGGTGTGGATGCGCACCCTGCTTTGCGAGCTCAACCGCATCCACTCCCACCTCGTCTGGCTCGGCACCTCGGCCCTGGAGCTGGGCGCCATCTCCCCCTTCTGGTACACGTTCCGGGAGCGCGACCGCATCCTCGACCTGTTCGAGATGGTGGGAGGCACGCGCATGCACACCCGCTACTTCCAGGTGGGCGGCCTGGCCGAGGACATCCCTCGCGGCTTCTTCCCCGCCTGCCGTGAGCTGTGCCGGGTCATGCCGGGCGCCATCGACGACTACGAGGCCATGCTCGACCGCAACGAGATCTGGCTGGCCCGCACCAAGGGGGTGGGGATCCTGTCGGCCGAGGACGCCATCGCCCTCGGTCAGTCGGGGCCGGTGCTGCGGGCATCGGGGGTGGACTGGGACCTGCGCCGGGCCCAGCCTTACCTCGCCTACCCCGAGGTCGAGTTCGCCGTCCCCGTGGGCCGCCACGGGGACGTGTGGGATCGGTACAAGGTTCGCATGGAGGAGATGCGCCAGTCCGTCCGCATCGTCGAGCAGTGCCTGGAGGCCATGCCCGGCGGGCCCTGGATCGCCGACGACCGCCGGGTGGTGCTGCCGCCCCGCGAGGAGCTCCACACCTCCATGGAGTCCCTCATTCACCACTTCAAGATCGTCACCGAGGGCTACCGAGTGCCCGCCGGGGAGGTGTACGTGGCGGTGGAGTCGGCCCGGGGCGAGTTCGGCTGCTACGTGTGCTCGGACGGGGGCCCCAAGCCGTGGCGGGTGCGCTTCCGAGCCCCCAGCTTCGTGGCTTTAGAGGCCGCCGCCACCTGTATGCGGGATGCGCTGGTGGCCGACATGATCGCCATCGTCGGCTCCCTGGATACGGTCATGGGCGAGGTCGACCGCTAGATGACGCTGGCCGAGGAGATCGAGCGGCTGGCCGCCCGCTACCCGGAGCGCCGGTCGGCCATCCTGCCCGCCCTGCGCCTGGCCCAGGAGCGCTACGGCTGGCTTCCCCCCGAGGCCCTGCTGGAGGTGGGCGAGGCCCTCGGCCTCACCCCTGCCTACTGCCTGTCGGTGGCCTCCTTCTACGACATGCTTCACCTTCAGCCGGTGGGACGGCACCTCATCGAGGTGTGCACCAACATCTGCTGCGGCCTCAAGGGAGCCGAGGAGGTGCTGGAGGCGTTCGAGCGCGAGCTCGGCATCCGGGCCGGCGAGACCACGGCCGACGGCCAGGTGACCCTGAAGGCGGTGGAGTGCCTGGGGGCCTGCGCCTGGCCCACGGTGGCGGCCATCGACGGCCGCTACCGCCTGTCCCTCACCCCAGAGGCGGTGCCAGGCACCGTGTCCGAGGTGCGCCATGACTGACCCCTATCTCCTCGTCCTCGCCGATGCCGATGAGCGCGATCTCACCAGGCTGGACGAGTACCGGGCCGTAGGCGGCTACCGCATGCTGGAGAAGGCGCGGCGGATGGAGCCTCAACAGGTCATCGACGAGCTCATCGCCTCCAACCTCCGCGGTCGCGGCGGCGCCTTCTTCCCCATGGGACGGAAGGCGAGCTTCGTGCCCAGGGGAACCGGCCGGCCCACCTACCTGGCCGTGAACGCCGACGAGTCCGAGCCGGGCACCTTCAAGGACCGGGAGATCATGCTTCGCGTCCCCCACCGCCTCCTGGAGGGCTGCCTCATCGCCGCCCACGCCATCCAGTCGCGGCATGTCTTCATCTACATCCGGGGCGAGTACCTGGCCGAGCTCGAGGTGGTCAAGGCGGCCCTGGACGAGGCTCGGGAGGCGGGCATCCTGGGCGACGTCACCGTCGTCCTCCACCGGGGCGCGGGTGCCTACATCTGCGGCGAGGAGACGGCCCTCCTGGAGTCGCTGGAGGGAAGGCGCGGTCAGCCCCGCTCCAAGCCCCCCTTTCCAGCCGTCCAGGGCCTGTACGCCTCGCCCACCCTCATCAACAACGTCGAGACCATCGCCACCGTGCCCAAGGTCTTGGAGCTGGGAGGCGAGGAGTACGCCAAGATCGGCGCTCCGCCCAACTCCACCGGCACCCGCCTCTTCTGCCTGTCCGGCAACGTCGAGCGGCCGGGCATCTACGAGCTGCCCATGGGCATCCCCCTGCGGCAGCTCATCTACGACATCGGCGGCGGCGTGCCCCAGGGCCGCTCCCTGAAGGCGGTCATCCCCGGCGGGTCGTCCTTTCCCATCCTGCGGGCAGAGGAGATCGACGTCACCCTGGACGCCGACGCCTTGGGCGCCGTCGGCGCCTTCCTCGGCTCAGGCGTGGTCATCGTCATCGACGACCGCTGCTGCATCGTCCAGCTCGGCCTGCGGGTGGCCCAGTTCTACATGCACGAGTCGTGCGGCAAGTGCACGCCCTGTCGGGAGGGGACCCGCTGGATGGTGCAGATCCTCAGGAAGATCGAGGAGGGGACAGCTTCCCAGGGCGAGCTCGACCTCCTGGTGGACGTCTGCGACCGGATCCTGGGCAAGTGCCTGTGCCCTCTCGGCGACGCCGCCGCCATGCCCATCGCCAGCTACGTGACCAAGTTCCGAGACGAGTTCCAAGCCCACATCGACCTGGCCGGCTGCCCCTTGACCGGTCGCTCCACCCTCGAGGGCCTGCTCGCCCCCGTCGACCAGCACCGGGCTGCGCCCGCCGCCCTCCCGGCGTGACCGAGCTCGTCACCGTCACCGTCGACGACCGGCCCGTCCAGGTGCCCAAGGGCACCGGCCTCGTGGAGACGGCCGCCGCGGCCGGGGTGGAGATTCCCGTCTTCTGCTACGAGCCACGCCTGGGCCCGCCGGTGGGAGCCTGCCGCATGTGCCTGGTGGAGGTGGAGGGCATGCCCAAGCTCCAGGCCGGCTGCACCCTCACCGCCCAGGAGGGAATGGTCGTCCGCACCGCCCACACATCGGCCTTGGCGGCCGAGGGACAGAACGCCACCCTCGAGTTCATCCTCATCAACCACCCCCTCGACTGCCCGGTGTGCGACAAGGGCGGCGAGTGCCCGCTCCAGGACCTGACCTTCCGGTACGGGCCGGCTGTGACCCGGATGACCTTCGCCAAGCGCACCTTCGACAAGCCCATTCCCCTGTCGCCCACCATCGCCCTCGACCGGGAGCGCTGCATCCTTTGCTACCGGTGCACCCGCTTCTCCGAGCAGGTGGCGGAGGACGGCCAGCTCGTGGCCCGCAACCGCGGCGCCCAATCCGTCATCGCCACCTTCCAGGATCTTCCCTACCGGGCGCCCTTCTCGGGCAACGTCATCGAGCTCTGCCCCGTGGGAGCCCTCACCTCCACCCTGTACCGGTTCCAGGCCCGGCCCTGGGAGATCCAGAACGTGGCCACCGTCTGCGGTCTCTGCCCGGTCGGGTGCAACATCACCGCCACCGTCCGCGAGGGCAAGGTCAAGCGGGTGCTCTCCCGCAACCACCCCGAGATCGATCGGGGCTGGATCTGCGACCGGGGCCGGTTCACCTACCCCGCTCTGGCCGCCGCCGACCGCCTGCGCGTGCCCCTGCGCCGGGCGGGAGGCAGGCGTCTCCAGCCTGTCGACTGGGAGGAGGCGCTGGACGAGATGGAGCGGATGCTGCGAGCGGCCGAGGGGCGGGCGGTTCTGGCCCTGTCCGGCACCGAGACGGTGGAGCTGGCCTACGCCCTGTCCGTCCTCGTTCGCCAGGGAGCGTCCTCCCACGCCGCCCTCCTCCCCGACGGCGGCGGAGCCGAGGTCGATCCTTACCGGGCACCTCTGTCGGCCATCGCCGACGCCCAAGTGGTGGTGGTGGTGGCCGACGAGCCGGTTCTCGACCGAGCCCCCGTGGTCGACCTGTGGATTCGGGCCGCCCGCAGAGCGGGCGCCGAGGTGGTGACCATCGGCCCGACCGGGACGGTCAGGCGCCAGCCCGGCGACTGGCAGGCCCTGTGCGGGGAGCTGGCCGATCCTGCCCACCCCTTGGGCGCCCGCCTGCGAACGGCCGAGCGGGCGGCCCTCGTCTGGTCGGCTTCCGGCGGAGCGAGCCTCCTGGCCGACCTCGCCCATACTGTCGGCTTCCACGAGCGGCCCGGGTGCGGGGCCTACTACCTCCCCGCCACCCCCAACGGCCGGGCCGTGACCGAGGCCTGGGCAGCCGCCGGGGAGGAAACCACCCCCCTCCCCGACCGTCCCAGCCTGTTGCTCCTGTCGGGAGACGAGGCCGCCCGTGACCCGCGGGTGCGCCGGTTGGCAGGGGAGGCAGAAGCGGTAGTGGCCCTGGTCCTGTTCGCCGAGGAGGCTCGCGGCCTGGCCGACCTCGTCCTGCCTGCTACCAGCCATCTGGAGCGGGAGGGGACCGTGGTCAACCTGGAGGGCCGGCCCCAGCGGCTCCGCCGCACCGTCCCTCCCCCCACCCGAGACGAGCTCGACTGGCTGAGAGAGCTGGGAGCGCGGCTTGCCCTCTCCACCGTACCTCCCCCCCACCTGGCAAGAGCAGGCGGAGCCTTGCAGGCTCCCCTCCCCGCCCGGCCCCCTGCCCAGCCCCGGCAGGCTCCCGGTCGCAGCGAGCCCGTGCAGGCGCCACCGGCGCCCAAGCTCCGCCTCGTCCGCTACCGGGCCCTCTTCTCCGGCCCCCTCGTCGACCGCGTGCCCGAGCTCGGCTTCCAGCGGGCAGAGCCGGAGATCGAGCTTGCCCCCGAGGATGCCGACAAGCGGGCGGTGGCAGACGGCGATCCGGTGTCGGTGCGGGCCGACGGCGTCGTCGTCCAGCTGCGGGCCCGCCTCAACCGCCGCCTCGTCCCCGGCGTCGTCCGGGCCGCCGCCGAGCACGTCCAAGGCCTGCCCGACCTGGTGGAGGTGAGGGTGGTATGAGCGAGCCGTGGTGGATCTCCCTGCCCAAGGCTTTCCTCGTCGTCAACCTCCTCCTCCTCGCCTTCGCCTACACCACCCTGCTCGAGCGCAAGCTCCTCGGCCGCATGCAGCTTCGGTACGGGCCCAACCGAGCCGGCCCCTACGGCCTCCTCCAGCCCATCGCCGACCTCGTCAAGCTCATCCGCAAGGAGGCCTTCTGGCCGGGCAAGGTGGAAGCCGTCCCCTACATCGTGGCCCCCGCCTTCTCCGCCTTCACCGCTCTTGCCGCCTTCAGCGTCATCCCCTTCGGAGAGGGATGGACCGTGGGCGGGTACCGGATCGACGGGGCCGTGGCCGACGTCTCCATCGGCGTCCTCCTCATCTTCGCCCTCGGCTCCATCGGCTCCTACGGCTTCATCGTCGGCGGCTGGGCCTCCGACTCCAAGTACTCCCTGCTCGGCTCCATGCGCACCTGCGCCCAGCTCGTCTCCTACGAGGTGTCCCTGTCCCTGTCCGTGCTCGGGGTGCTGATCACAGCCCGCTCGCTCAACCTCAGCGACATCGTGAACAAGCAGATCGACTCCGTCTGGTACGTGCTCCCTCAGATGGTCGGCTTCCTCGTCTTCTTCGTCGCCGCCGTGGCCGAGACCGCCCGCGCCCCCTTCGATCTGGTGGAGGCCGACTCGGAGATCGTGGCCGGCTACCACACGGAGTACTCGGGCATGCGCTGGGGCCTCTTCCAGATGGCCGAGTACACCAACATGATCCTCCTGTCGGCCCTGGCCGTCACCCTCTACTTCGGGGGCTGGGAGGGACCGTGGGCGCCCCTCGGCCCCCTCTGGTTCGTGCTCAAGCTCGCCCTCGCCGTGGCCGTGTTCATCTGGATTCGGGCCACCGTGCCCCGCCTCCGCTACGACCAGCTCATGCGCTTCGGCTGGAAGGTGCTGCTGCCGGTGGCCACCGTCAACGCCGTCGTCACCGCTCTGGTGGTGGTCGCCGTATGAGCCCCCTGGTGGACACCTTCAAGGGCTTCGGCGTCACCTTCCGCCAGCTCTTCCGCAAGCCCATCACCGTCCAGTACCCGGAGGTAGTGCGGCCCGTGTACCCCCGCTTCCGCGGCCGCCACCGCCTACACCGGCACGAGAACGGCCTGGAGAAGTGCGTGGGCTGCTCTCTCTGCGCCGCCGCCTGCCCGTCCGACTGCATCCGGGTGGTGGCGGCCGAGAACACCCCCGATAGGCGGGTGTCGGCGGGCGAGCGCTACGCCCGCATCTACGAGATCAACCTGAGCCGCTGCATCTTCTGCGGCTACTGCGAGCTCGCCTGCCCCTTCGACGCCATCACCTTGGGCAACGAGTTCGAGCTGTCCGAGTACTCCCGGGATGACCTCATCTACACCAAAGACATGCTTCTCGCCCCGGCCGTGAAGACGGTCCCCGTGGCCGACCGGGACGAGTACGACACCCCCGAGCCCTACTACAAGCTCCACGCCTGACCGTGCCCCTCCTCCTCGCAGCCTCGGCCGGTGACGTCCTCGCCTGGGTGGTGTGGACGGCGGCCGCCGCCTCCTGCCTGGCATCGGGGGTGGCCGTCATCAGCTTCCGCAACCCCTTCTACTCGGCTCTCGCCCTCATCGGCAACCTGGCCTCCCTGGCCGTGCTCTACCTCCTCCTCTCGGCCGAGCTCGTGGCCGCCGCCCAGGTACTCGTCTACGCCGGGGCCGTGGTGGTCATGTTCCTGTTCGTCATCGCCTACCTGGGAGGGCGGGCGGATGCCCCCTGGGCGGGAGGGCCGACGGTGCAGCGGGTGGCGGCCGTGACCGCCTCCGCCGCCATCCTGGCCGAGGTCATCGCCGCTTTGGCCCTCAAGGCCGGCGACCGCCTGTCCCGGGCCGCCCCCGTGCCCGCCGCCTTCGGCAGCCCCGGACAGATCGGCGAGCTCTTCCTCACCGACCACCTCCTCGCCTTCGAGATCACCTCCATCGTCCTCCTCGTGGCCGCCGCCGGGGGGGTCGTCCTGGGGAGCCATGCCCGTCGCGGGGACGACCGGGAGGAGGTGTAAGTGGCCGGCCCCGACCCCACCTGGTACCTGGCCCTGGCCGGCTTCCTCTTCACCGTGGGAGCGCTGGGCGTCCTCCTCCGCCGCAGCCCCCTCATCGTCCTCCTCTCCCTGGAGCTCATGCTGAACGGGGCCAACCTGGCCCTCATCGCCTTTGCCCGCCACCACGGCACGGCCGAGGGACAGGTGTTCGCCCTGGCGGTCATGGCCGTGGCCGCCTCCGAGGTGGTGGTGGGCCTGGGCCTGATCGTGGCCATGGCCCGCCGCCGGCTGGCCTTGGACGTGGACGAGATGAGGAGCCTGCGCGGGTGATCCCGGCCGCCTGGGTGTGCCTGCTCTTGCCCCTGGCCGGGTCGTTGGCCATCGCCCTGCTCGGCCGGGCCATCTCCCGGCGCGCGGCCGGCTGGGTGGCTACGGTGTCCGTGGCCGGCTCCTTCGCCGCCGCCCTGATCGCCCTCGGGGCCATGCTCGCCCGCTCCCCGGCCGCCCGCAGCGACACCTCCCTCGCCTGGAGCTGGCTCACCGCCGGAAGCCTGGACATCGGCCTGAGCGTGCTCGTCGACCCTCTGAGCGTGTTCATGATGCTCGTCGTCTCCGGCGTCGGCGCCCTCATCATCGGCTACTCCATCGGCTACATGGATGGCGACGACGAGGAGCGCCGCTTCTTCGCCTACATGGCCTTCTTCGTCTTCTCCATGCTCCTCCTCGTCCAAGGCGGCAACCTCCTCCTGCTCCTGGCGGGGTGGGGCCTGGTCGGCCTCTCCTCCTACCTCCTCATCGGCTTCTGGCACCAGCGGCCGGCGGCGGTGGCGGCGGCCAAGAAGGCCTTCGTCATGAACGCCTTCGGCGATGCCACCTTCGCCCTGGCCCTGTTCCTGCTCATCCAGAAGACCGGCACCCTCGCCTACGGGCAGGTGCTCGCCAGGGCCGAGGAGCTCACTCCCACGGTGGCCACCCTGGTAGCCCTGGGGCTCCTGGGCGGGGCCGTGGCCAAGTCGGCTCAGGTTCCCCTCCACACCTGGCTTCCCGACGCCATGGAAGGACCGACGCCGGTGAGCGCCCTCATCCACGCCGCCACCATGGTCACAGCCGGGGTGTACCTCCTCGTCCGCCTCCACCCTCTGTTCGAGCTGGCGCCGGAAGTGCAGGACACAGCCGCCGTCCTGGGCACGGCCACCCTCCTCGCCGCCGGCCTCATCGCTCTCGTCCAGACGGACATCAAGCGGGTCATCGCCTACTCCACCATGTCCCAGATCGGCTACATGTTCCTGGCCGCGGGGGTCGGCGCCTACGCCGGGGCCATGTTCCACCTCATGACTCACGCCTTCTTCAAGGCCCTCCTCTTCCTGGCCGCGGGCGTCGTCATCCACGCCTTGGCCGGCGAGCAGGACATGCGCCGCATGGGAGGCCTGGGCCGGCTGCTCCCCTGGACCCGGGCTGCCTTCCTGACGGGAGCCCTGGCCCTGGTCGGGCTTCCCCCCCTGGCCGGGTTCTTCTCCAAGGATCCGGTGGTGGCCTCTGCCCTCGCCCGGGGCGGCTACCTGGGCGACATCCTGTTCGCGCTCGCCCTAGCCGGGATCTTCCTCACCGGGCTGTACGCCTTCCGGATGGTGTTCCTGGTCTTCGCCGGCGCCCCCTCGCCCTCCCTCCAGGCACGCCTCGGCCGCGGGCACGGGGAGGGGCCGCCGGTCATGCTCGTGCCCGTGGCCGCCCTGGCCGTGCTGTCGGCGGGAGGGGGATGGCTCCAGGCCCGGTACGGCCATGCGGGCTGGGGTGCCGTATCCACCTTCCTCGACCCGGTGGCCGAGCCGCTGGTGGAGGCCGGTGCCGGCCAAGAGGCCCTCGTCAGCGTGGTCGGGGCCGCTCTCGGCCTGGCCGGAGTGGCCTGTGCCTGGTGGATCTACGCCGCCCGCCGGGCGGCGGCGCCGCGTCCGTTGCCTGCGCTTGAGCGCAAGCTCTGGTTTGACGAGGCCTACGAGGCCCTCTTCTACTGGCCGGCGGCGGCCATCGCCCGCGGCCTGCACGCCCTCGTCGAGGAGCCCCTCGTGTCCGGCTCCATCGATGGGATCGCTGCCGCCGTCCGCCGCCTGGGCCGGGCGACCCGGGCCCTCCAGACCGGCCTCGTCCGCACCTATGCCCTGGCCATCGCCGCCAGCCTGGCGATCCTCACCGTCGTCCTGGTGGCCGTGCGCTGATGACGGCTGGAGCCTGGATCACCGACGCCCTCATCCTCCTGCCCGTGGGGGCAGCCCTGGCTGTGTGGCTTCTGCCCCTGCCCCGCTTCGCCGCCGGCCTCATCGCCTTGGCCGCCTCCCTGGGCGAGATCGCTCTCTGGGCGGGAGCTCTGGCCCGGTTCGACTTCGCCCACGGCCTCACCGTCCAGCTCGAGGAGCGAGCCGACTGGTTCGGCGACCTCGGCGTCTCCTACCACGTCGGCTTCACCGGCTTTGCCCTGTGGCTGGTCGGCCTGACGGCGGTGGTGATGGCAGCAGCCGTGGCCTACGCCGTGTGGGCGGGAAGGGAGCGGCCGCGGGCCTACTACGGCCTCCTCCTCTTTCTCACCGCGGGCGTGGTCGGCGTCTTCGCCGCCCAGGACTACCTCCTCTTCTACGTCTTCTGGGAGGCCATGCTCATCCCGCTCTACATCCTCATCGGGGTGTGGGGAGGGCCGGACCGGCTGGCAGCCACCCTCAAGCTCGTCATCTACACCATGGCCGGCTCTCTGCTCATGCTGGCCTCCATCGTCGCCCTCGGGCTGACCAACGGCACCTTCGACGTGGTGGAGGCGCCGCCGAGCTCCAGCGTCTGGATCTTCCTCGGCTTCGCCTCCGCCTTCGCCGTCAAGGCGCCCCTCTTCCCCTTCCACGGCTGGCTCCCCGACGCCTACCGGCAGGCCCCTCCCGAGGTGGCGGGCATCCTGTCCGGCGTCGTCTCCAAGGCCGCCGCCTACGGGTTCCTGGCCATCGCCGTTCTCCGCTTCGACGGGGAGACGGTGGGCGACCTCCAGGAGGCGGTCCTGGCCCTGGCTGCCGTCGGCATCGTGTACGGGTCCCTGCTCGCCTTCCGGGCTCCCGACGCCCGGGGAGTGGTGGCCTACTCCAGCATCGCTCAGCTCGGCCTCATCACCTTCGGCCTGTTCGCCCTCAACCTAGCCGGCTTCAACGGCGCCGTCCTCCAGATGGTGAACCACGGGCTTATCTCAGCCATCCTCTTCCTCCTCTGCGGGGTCATCGAGGAGCGAGCGGGCACCGGCGCCCTGGGACTCCTGGGCGGCATGGCCCGCGGCCACCCCGCCCTCGCAACCCTGATCATGGCCACCGGCGTGATCGCCCTGGCCGTGCCCGGCTCCACCGCCTTCGCCGGCGAGTTCCTCATTCTCGCTGGGGTGTTCGACCAGGGCTACGGCTGGGCGGTGGTAGGAGCCGGCGCCATGGTGCTCGCGGCCATGTACATGCTCCGCTTCATCTCGGCCGTGCTCCACGAGCGGCCCGGCCCGGCGGCGAGCGGAGCCGGCCCCGACCTACGGCCGGGCGAGCTGGGCATCCTCGTCCCGCTCCTCGCCTGCCTGCTCATCCTCTCGGCCTGGCCTGCGGCCGTGACCAGCCACACCTTCGGCCAGACCCGGGAGGCGCCGGCCCTGTCGGTGGAGGCGCGGTAGGTGCTGCTCGCCTCCCTTCGCACCCCCGCCGTCGATTGGCTGGCCCTGTCCCCGGTCCTGGCCCTGTCCGCCGCCGCCGGGGTGGCCCTGCTCGCCGCCGTCCTCCTCCCCCTTCCCTGGCGGCGGCCGACGGCGGCGACCGCGGCCGCCGCCGGCTTCCTGGCCGCCTTCGTCTGGGCCGCCCTCCTCTTCGACCGTTCTTCTGCCCCCGAGCGGGTCATCGCTGCCTCCCTCGCCCGCGACCGGCTGGGAGCGCTGGCCGTCCTCGTCGTGGCCGGCTCCGGCCTCCTCACGGTGGCCGTCTCCTACGGGCGGCGGTTCCGGAGGCACAACGCCGAGTACTACGGGCTTCTTGCCGCAGCAGGAGGCGGCATGGCCTTCCTGGTGACGGCCGACAACCTCATGACCATCTTCCTGGGGCTGGAGTGGTTCTCCATCTCCCTGTACGTCCTCTGCGCTCTGGACGTGGATCTCCGGGGATCGCTGGAGGCGGGGCTCAAGTACCTCATCGTCGGCGGCTTCGGCTCCGGCGTGCTCCTGCTCGGCTTCGCCCTCGTCTACGGAGCCACCGGCGAGCTCGGCCTACCGGCCATTGCCCAGGCGACGGAGGCCCGGGGGCTGGCGGGGGATGCCCTCCTCGTGGCCGGGCTGGCCATGATCCTGGCCGGGCTCGGCTTCAAGGCCTCGGCGGCTCCCTTCCACATGTGGACTCCGGATGTGTACGAGGGCGCCCCCACCCCCGTCACCGGCTTCATGTCGGCGGCCACGAAGACGGCGGCGGTGGTGGTGGCGATGCGGATTCTCGGCACAGGCTTCCCCGCCCAGTCCGAGCTGTGGACGTGGTCGCTGGCAGCCCTGGTGGTCGCCTCCCTGGCGGTGGGCAACCTGGCCGCCCTCGTGCAGCGCAACGTCAAGCGCATGCTCGCCTACTCCTCCATCTCCCACGCCGGCTTCCTCCTCATGGGCCTGGCCGCCGGCACCCCCCTGGGAGGCCGGGCTCTCCTCTACTACCTCATTCCCTACTCGGCCATGTCCATCGGCGCCTTCGCCGTCGTCGCCGCCCGCGAGCGGGAGCTGGCTCGCCCGGTCACCCTGGACACCCTGGCCGGCATGGCCTGGGAGAAGCCCCTCCATGGAGCCGCCCTGTGGGCGTTCATGCTCGGCTTCGCCGGCATGCCGCTGACAGGCGGATTCGTAGGCAAGTTCTACGTCCTCTCCGCCGCCTACGAGCGGGGCTGGCTCTGGCTCGTCATCGTCGGCGTGGCCGCCACCGCCGTCAGCCTCTACTACTACCTGGCCGTGGTACGGGCCATCTACATGCGCACCCCCGGGGAGGTGGGCATGGCCCCTGCCGGGGGATCGCCGCCCCGCGACCTCCTCCTCGACGGCGCCGTCCTCCTCTGCCTGGCGGTGACCGTGGCCTCCTTCTTCGCCGTCGAGCCTCTCGTCGATCTGGCCGGCCGGGGGGCGGCAGCGATTCCGCTCTAACATCGCAGACACAGGAAGGAGCGTGAGACATGGCTGGAACGCTGACTTGGCTGGGGCACGCGGCCTTCCGCCTGGACAGCCCAGGCGGCACCCGCCTCTACATCGACCCTTGGCTGGAGAATCCCCGCTGTCCCGCGAGCGAGCGGGAGCCGGAGCGGGTCGACGCCATCGCCCTCACCCACGGCCACTCCGATCACGTGGGTGAGACCCTGAAGCTGGCGCAGCGGTTCGGCTGCCCCGTGGTCGCCTTGGTCGAGCTCCGGGCCTGGCTCACCAAGCAGGGCCTTCCCGAGGACATGACCCAGGCGCCGAACAAGGGGGGAACGGTGACCGTGAAGGGCATCACCATCACCCTGACCGACGCCAACCACTCCAGCTCGAGCCCCGACGGCGGCTACCTGGGCGAGCCGGCCGGCCTGGTAGTGACCCTGGAGGATGGGACGACCCTCTACTTCGCCGGCGACACCAACGTCTTCGGCGACATGCAGCTCATCGGCCGCCTGTACCGGCCCCAGGTAGCGGTGCTGCCCATCGGCGATCACTTCACCATGGGCCCCAAGGAGGCGGCCCTGGCCCTGGAGCTCTTGGGGGCCCCTCGCTGCGTTCCCTGCCACTTCGGCACCTTCCCGCTCCTCTCCGGCACGCCCCAGGCTCTCCGCGAGCTGGCCCCAGCGGGAGTGGAGATCGTGGAGGTGGAGCCGGGAGGGACGATCCCGCTCTGACAAAGGAGCCCGGGGGGATCGTCGTCGGCCACGACTCGGCGTTGTCGGGGCGCGGGCGGCCGAGGGCGGCACGGGGCCGAGCGGGGGAGATCCCAGCTCGGCCTCAGCCGTCCTCCCACCGCTCAGCGATGACCGGGAAGGCGAGTGCCCTCCGCGCGCTTGCGCAGGTCGGGCACCGGGTCGGACTGGGGCTTGGCCACGAGTAGGAGCGCGCCGTAGGAGCCGACGGCGAAGGCCTCCACAAGCGTCTGTAGCCCCACCGCCAAGGCGAAGGCCTTGTAGGCCTGATCTCCCCCGAAGGGCACCAGATCCTCCTCCCGAGCAAGGCCGGCGAGGACGTCCCCGTGCGTGACCTTGCCCATGGAGACATCAGCCACGAGCGGCCGTCCGTCCGAGCTGGGAATGCCGATGGCAAGGGGAGTGGTGCCCACGAGCGGAGGCCCGCCTTGGGGAGAAGCCAGGCGGGGAGGGGAGGTGGCGGTGAGGGCCGCCACCAGACCTGCCTCGGCCAGCCGCCGCACCCAGTAGCCCAGCATGCCGGTGGGAAAGCAGTCGGCCGCCACCACCAGCCTCGCCCGCCGGGGGGGACGGGCGAGCTGAGCATCGCAGATGCGGGCGAGGGTCAGGTAGCCCAGGGCTCCACATCCCTCCCACCGCTCGTAGGCCGCCTCGGCCACCACCCGGCGCGGTCGCGCCCGGGGCTTCAGATCGGGAAGCGTCGCCAGCCAGTCCACCCTGGCAAGGCCGTGTCCCCGCTTCCCCCGCCGCTCGGCGTCCAGGAAGTGGTCGGCCAAGACGGCGGCATCCTCTTCCGAGAAGCCGAGAGCCTGGAGGCGCAAGGTGAGGGCGGCGACCACGCTTTCCCTCCTTCTTACATCCTCCTTACCCGGCTCTGCCGGCGGCGGCAGACCATGGGGGCGATGAGCCGGTCCGGGCTCGCAAACGCGAACAGGAGGAATGGCACATGCGCCGTCTCATCTTGGCCGGCGGCGGGGCGTGCCTGCTGGCAGCGGCCGGCGTGGCCGCCGCCAACGGCATCGGCCACAAGTCCATTAAGCCGCTGACCGCCACCTTCACGGCCACGTCTGTCAGCGACGTGAGAACGCGAACGTGCACCAACGCCGACGGCACCTGGGTGCTGACGAGCGCCCGCTACGGGGGCACGGCTACGAGCACCGACGCCGACCTGAACGGCCCCGTCACCTTCGCCGTGGAGAGCCTCATTAACACGGGAAGGAACCTCGGCCTCCTGCGCGGGCGGGGACTCGTAGCCGTGTCCGGCCCCGACACCACCTTCAAGCTGGACGCCGTCTACTCGGCCGGGAAGGCTAACGGGTTCCTGGTCGGCCGGGCCCACAACCCCTGGGAGCACATCGTGGGCAACGTGTCCTTCGACTTCAGCTCCGCCGGGGGCATGACCAACGGCAAGCTGGGCGACACCGCCGGCGGCGGGGCGGCGGTGGACGTGCAGCCGGGCCCCTGCCGACCGGCCGTAGCGGGCACCGAGAAGGTGGAGGCACGCGGACAGGTGAGCGCCGTCTCCTCCACCTCCATCACCGTGGCCGGCGTCACCTGCGTCGTCCCCAGCGAGCTTTCTTCCCAGGTGGCAAGCCTCAGGGTGGGAGACAGAGCGGAGATCACCTGCCGCCGCCAGGACGGCCAGCTCGTCCTCATCAAGCTGGGAAAGGAGAAGAAGGGCAAGAAGGGGTAGCATCGTCCTCTCCCCCTACTCGGAAGGGCGCCCGACCGGGCGCCCTTCGATCATGACACGACCGGAAGCTCCCGGACGATGCCCACGCCTTGCTTGCGCTCGCCGGCCAGGATGGCTTGGGCGCAGGCGACGATGGCTCGGCTCGTCTCAGCCTCCGGCTCCGCCCACACGAGCGGCTCGCCCCGGTCGCATGCCTCCCGCAGGCGGCCGTCCAGAGGCACCGTCCCGAGCAGGGGCACCCCCAGGGAAGCAGCCAGCAGAGCGCCGCCTCCCGAGCCGAACACGTCCGAGGTCATGTTCTCCACCACCCCCAGGAGGTGCATCCTCGTCTTCCTGGCCATGAGGGCCGCCCGGGCAGCCACGTCCTGAGCCAGGGGCTGGGGGGTGGTGACGATGACGGTCTCTGCCCGCGGCAGGAGCTGGCCCAGGGAGATGGCCACGTCCCCGGTGCCCGGGGGCATGTCCACGAGCAGGAGGTCGAGCTCTCCCCAGTGCACGTCGGACAGGAACTGCTCCAAGGCCCGGTGGAGCATGGGCCCCCGCCACATGACGGCGGCGTTCTCCTCCAAGAAGAAGCCGATGGACATGAGCTTGAGCCCGTCCCGCACGGGCGGCACGATCATGTCGTCCACCGCCACCGGCCGCTGGGTGACGCCCAGGAGGTGGGGGATGGAGTGGCCGTAGACGTCGGCGTCGAGCACGCCCACCCGCCGGCCGAGACGGGAGAAGGCGGCGGCCAGATTGACCGTGAGCGACGACTTCCCCACCCCGCCCTTGCCGCTGGCGACGGCGATTACCCGGGTGGAGCGATCCACCGACAGGCCCTTGCTGCGGGCGGCCACGCCGCCTCGCAGCTTGGCCGTGAGAGCCGCCTTCTCCTCCGCCGACATGACGTCGAAGCCGACCGTCACCTCCTCCACCCCGGCCACAGCCCCCACCTGGCGGGTCACCTGCTCCTGGAAGCTGGCCCGGAGCGGGCAGCCGGGAACGGTCAAGGCGATGGTCACCCTCACCCGCCCGCCCTCGACCCGGACCTCCCGCACCATGTCCAGATCGGTCACTGGCCGCTGGAGCTCGGGGTCGATGACGCGCTGGAGCGCCTCCAGCACCTGCTCTCGGGTGGGAGCCATCGCCCTGAGCGTACCTGCCCGGCGCCCCGACATGGAGGAAGATATGGGGGTGACCTGGGCAGGCCTGGTGTGGCGGAACCTCATGCGCCGGCGCACGCGCACCTTCCTCACCGCCGCCGGGGTCGCCATCGGGGTCGGGCTCATCGTCGCCCTCCTCTCCATCGCCGCCGGCGTGCGCAAGACCGCCGGCGACCTCATCCACATCGGGCGAGCCGACTTCGGCATCTTCCAGGAGGCTGCCGCCGACCTCACCCGCTCCCTCCTTCCCGAGACCTTGGAGGACAAAGTGCGCTCCGTCCCGGGGGTGGACGAGGTGGCCCGCATCTTCCTGCGGGTGAGCAGGGTGGGGGGGCGAGAGTCCTTCCTCGTCTTCGGCTACGACCGGCGCGAGTTCGCCTACCAGCGCCTCGTCATCGTGGCGGGACGGCGGGCGCGGACGCGGGAGGAGGCTCTCCTCGGCGACGTGGGCGCCCGCACCCTCAACCTGAGCGTGGGAGACTCGGTGCGGGTGGAGAACCGGACCTTCCGCGTGGTCGGCCTCTACCACAGCGGCAACCGATTCGTGGATAGCGGCTTGGTACTCGATCTCCCCACCGTCCAGGCCATCGCCGAGCGCCCGCGGGAGGTGACCACCTTCGGGGTGACGGTGCACCTCGGCTACAGGCCCAAGGACGTGGCCAGGCGCATCGAGCGGCGCATTCCCGGCGTGGTGGCGGTCACCGAGCCCGGCCAGGTAGTGCGGGTGGATACCTCCAGCCGCCTCATCATCGACGCCGGCTGGATCTTCTCCCTCCTCGCTCTCATCGTGGGAGGGATCGGCGTCACCAACACCATGGCCATGGCGGTGTTCGAGCGCATCCACGAGATCGGCATCATGCGGGCGGTGGGCTGGCCGGGCCGTCGCATTGCCGCCCTCATCCTCAGCGAGGCTCTGGGCATCGGCGCCCTGGCCCTGGCCCTGGGCCTGTCCCTAGGCTACATGGCAGCCGAGCTCTTCACCGAGCGGGACAACCTGTCCCGGCTGGCCGAGCCCGCCTTCACCGCCTCCGTGTTCGCCTGGGGGCTTGCCTTCGCCCTCGGGGTGGCCGTTCTCGGCGCTCTCTACCCGGCCTGGCGGGCAGTACGGCTCACCCCGATCGAGGCCCTGCGACGGGAGTAGCGGAGAGGGCCTCCACCCGGCCGTCCCGCATGCGCAGGGTGCGGTCGGCGGCCTGCGCCACCTCCTCGTCGTTGGTGACGAGGAGAATGGTCATCCCCCGCTGCTCGCGCAGGCGCAGCAGGAGCTGGATGATCTGGGTACCGGTGGCCGAGTCGAGGGCGCCGGTGGGCTCGTCGGCCAAGAGCAGGCGCGGATCGTTGGCGAGGGCCCGGGCGATAGCCACCCGCTGGCGCTCGCCGCCGGACATGGTGGCAGGGGAAGCCCGCGCCCGGTGGGCGATGGCGCAGTCCTCGAGCAGCCCCAGGGCCCGCCGTTCCCGCTCGCTGCGGGAGATCCCGCGGCCCATCATGGGCACCTGCACGTTCTCCACCGCGTTCAAGGTGGGGATGAGGTGGTGGAACTGGAACACGAAGCCCACGGTGGCCGCCCGGTACCGGGAGAGGTCGGGCAGGCTGGCGAGGTCGCGACCGCCCACCGTGATGGTGCCCGAGTCGGGCCGGTCAAGGGCACCGATGAGGTTGAGGAGGGTACTCTTGCCGCATCCGGACGGCCCGATGAGGGAGACGAAGTCCCCCGGCTCCAGGCGCAGGGAGACGTCCACGAGGGCGGTGATGCGGCCTTCCTCGAAGGACTTGCAGACGTGGTCGACGACCACCTCCACGCCGCCCGGCGAGGTCACGGCCGGGGAACGACGACGCGCTTCAGGACCCGCTTTCCGCCCAGGGCCTTGATGGTCCAGCGAATAGTGAGCTGAAACCCCTTGGACTCGGGCGGGAAGGTCAGCCAGTCGCGGAAGGTGCCGCGGAAGGGGAAGTTGCGAATGGGCTTCTGGGTGGGACCGTAGTCCACCGGGTGGACGCCGCCCAAGGGGTCGAGGATGTGGGCCGTTACCGTGGCCCGAATAGGCCGGCCTTTGAGGTCGGTGACGGTGATGGAGTAGTACCAGCGCACGTTGACTCTGGGATCGGCCTTGGGGGCCTTGAGTACAGCCTTGAACGGCACCGCCGCCACCGCCGTGGCCGGGAGGGCGAGGGCGATGAGGATGCCTGCCAGGCGCAGCCTCATGCTCGTATGGTACGCCTCCCCAGGCGGCGAGCGAAAGCCACGTAGCGCTGCGCGCTCTCTGCCGATCGGCCGATGGCCCAGTCGTTGTTGAAGTAGGCGTACACGTCTGCCCGCTCCCGGGCCGCCTCGATCCACGCCCCCCAAGTCTGAAGAGCCTCCTCCGAGTAGCCGCTGTCGGCGAGGTCGCCGCAGTGAAAACGGATGTACGTCCACTCCGCGGTCAGCTCCCGCGCCTGAAAGCCCCTGTGGGGGTGGTCGCCGATGACGAGGGCCGCCCCCCGCTCCCGGAGCAGGGCGTACAGGTCGGGGCAAAACCAGCTCTCATGGCGAAGCTCCACAGCGTGGCGGCCGGGCGGGAGAGCATCGAGGAAGGCTGCCAGCCGCTCGTCGGCGCGGCGAAAGCTCTCAGGAAGCTGCCACAGAAGAGGGCCCAGCTTGCCCGCCTGCTCCAGCGGCCGGAGCACAGAGAAGAAGCGCTCGATACCTGCGCTCGGGTCGCGGAGCCGCTTCACGTGGGTCAGATAGCGGCTGCCCTTGACGGCGAACAGGAACCCGGCCGGCGTCTGCCCGGCCCAGGCGGCCACCGTCTCCCGCGAGGGAAGCCGGTAGAAGGTGGCGTTCACCTCCACCGTGTCGAACAGGGTGGCGTAATGGCCGAGCCAGGCGCGCGCAGGCAGGCCGGGCGGATACACCGTGCCCCGCCAGTGACGGTAGCTCCAGCCCGAGGTGCCCACCCGAGCCTCCCCCACGGACAGCCATTCTGCCTACGGCGCTGGGAGAGTCCGCTACCTCCGAGGCAACCTCGGCGTGGCCGGATGAGGGGTGGAGCGCCGGCCAGGAGACCCTGGCCTGCTCGTCCGCCCCAGCCGTCCACAGGCGGCGTTGTATACAGTGACCGGAGCCCTGCCGTCTCTATTTCCCCTCATTTCCAACGCCCGGAGGCTGGACGCCGGGGCGGCAGTGGTGTATCTGTATGCAGGAGATGGAGCCGCGCGTCTGGTGGAACCGTACCCCAGGCTGGGTCGCCGACGGTCGGGGCGGTCTCTGTCGGCGGACGGGCGGCAGACAAGGGATGGGTTCAGCCCTCCGACAGGGGAGGAAGGAGTGAGGGTGTCATGAGAGGTGGAGTACGTCCCATGAGGGACAGAGCCGGATGGAGTCGAGCTCGGGTGATCGTGGCCGTGGGCGCGCTGGCCCTGCTGGCGGCTGGACTCACGGGAGCGAGCGCGTTTGGGGGAGCGAGCGGGTCGTCCCAGGCGACTCCCATCAAGATCGGGGCGCTCACGCCCCTGACGGGCCCGTTCGCGCCTTGGGGCCTCCAGGTGCGGGCCGGGATGGCACTGGCGGTGAACGAGATCAACAGGGCCGGCGGTGTCAAGGGTCGCGGTCAAGGGCGCAAGCTCAACCTCGTCGTCGCCGACGACCAGTCCGTGAACACGAGCGCGGCCATCGAGGGCTTCCGGCGGCTGACGCAACAGGAGGGCGTGGTCGCAGTGGGAGGCATCATCGGCAGCCCCATCGCTCTCGCCACTACACGGCTGGCCGAGGAGGAGCGCGTACCCCTCTTCCTCACCAAGGCGGGGAACAACGAGATCCTGACACGGGCGAGCCGGTACACGTTCCGGACCTGTCTCCCCGCGGCTGCCATGGTCGCCGAGTCCGTCGTCCAGCTCGCGCAGCGACGGAACATCCCAGCGGTGGGCGCCATCATCGCCGACTACGCCTGGGGCCAGTCGTTCAGGGCCTCGCTCGAGGAGCGGGCGCGGTCGGTACCGAACACCCGGTTCATCGTCCAAGTCGTCCCGCTGGCGACGAGCAACTTCGTTCCCTACCTGCGGGGCATGACCGGAGTGTCGCTTCTCGTCGCCACCGGGCACCCGCCGGGGGCGGGCACGATCCTGGCCCAGGCGGGGCAGCTCGGGATCAAGGCGCCGGTGATCGGCGCCTGGTCGCCGTACTCGCTCACGGTCAGGAACGCCGGGGAGGCGGCTTTCGGCGTCTGGAGCGACTTCAAGTGCATGGCCACAGCGACGCCGGCGTACAAGAAGCTCGCCAAGCGCTACCTCCGTGTCTTCCCGCAGAACGTGTTCATGGAGGACGACGCAGTGTCCGGCTACGCCATCGTCAAGATCGTGGCCGAGGCGATCAGGAACGTGGGCACGAACCGTCAGCGGATCGCCGACTACGTCCGCTCCCACACGTTCACCATCCCCGGCTACGCGTTCCCGCTCCAGTGGACACAGTGGGGCGAGCTGCGCAATCCCACGCCGCAGTTCGCCATCCTCACCCGGGGGCCGGCCCCCGAGCCCGGCCTGAACACAGGCGGAAGCTGGTGGCCGCGGGTGCTCTTCAAGTCGCGGCCTCTCACCCCGTACGTGCCTCCGTCGTAGGACCGTGGAGACGAGACCTGCTCCTCGAGATTGACGGCGTCACCAAGCGGTACGGCGGGCTGCCGGCCGTCCAAGACGTGACCTTCGCGATCGACGACGGCGACATCGTCGCCGTCGTCGGTCCGAACGGCGCCGGCAAGACCACGCTCTTGAAGGTGATCGTCGGGCTGGAACGCCCGACCCGGGGCAGCGTGCGCCTGCACGGAGCCAGGATCGACGGCCTTCCTCCGCACCGCCTTCGGCACAAGGGCCTAGCCATGGCGATGCAGCGGCCGCTTCCCTTCACCTCGCTGACGGTGCTCGAGAACGTCGTTCTCGGCGCCATGTTCGGCACCGGCGCCAGCATCGTGAGCGAGCGGGAGGCGAGGATGAGGGCGCTGGAATCGCTCCGGTTCGTGGGACTGGGCGAGCAGGCCGATGAGCCGGTGTCGAGCCTCAACCTCCATCAGCTCCGCTTCCTGGAGATGGCGCGGGCGCTGGTGGGCCGACCCAAGGTCCTGCTCCTCGACGAGGTCATGGCAGGTCTCAACGAGGCCGAGATCGCCGCATCGGTGGAGATCGTGCGCAGCGTCCGCGACCAGCTGGGAGCGGCCATCCTCTGGGTCGAGCACGTGATGAGCGCGGTCATCCAGCTCGCCGAGCGGGCCGTCGTGCTCAACTTCGGCAAGGTCATCGCCGACGGGCCTCCGGGAGTGGTGATGCGCGACCCGGCTGTGGTCGAGGCGTACCTGGGAAGAGCACGTGTTGCTTGAGGTAACCGGTCTCGCCGCCGGATATCTGGGCAAGACGGTCATCGAGGGCGTCGACGTTCGCGTCCAGGCCGGCGAGGCGGTGGCCATCGTGGGATCGAACGGGGCGGGGAAGACGACGCTCTTTCGGGCGATCGCCGGGCTGCTGCCGCCCTTGCAGGGCAGGATCGTCCTCGACGGGCAGGACCTCACCCGCCACCCGGCCCACCGAGTCGCCCGAGCGGGAATCGCCTACGTGCCGGCCGAGCGACACCTCTTCCCCTCGATGACGGTCAAGACCAACCTCGTCCTCGGCGCCTACCCGCGCCGGCCCGATCCCAAGACGCTGGAGCTCGTGTACGACCTCTTCCCCCGGCTCAAGGAGCGCCAGCGTCAGCCGGCGGGGACGCTGAGCGGAGGCGAGCAGCAAATGCTGGCCGTCGCCCGGGCCCTGATGGCGCGCCCGCGCCTGCTCCTGCTGGACGAGCCGACCACGGGGCTGGCGCCGGTGATCGCCCAGGTGGCCTTCGAGGCGTTCGCCGAGTTGAAGAGCAAGGGAATGACGCTGCTCATCGCCGAGCAACAGGTGCCGCTCGCTCTGTCCGTGGCCGATCGAGGCTACGTGCTGGAGAACGGACGCATCCGTCTTCAGGGCACCTCTGCCGAGCTCGAGGAGAACCCCGAGGTTCGACACGCGTACCTGGGGATCGCATGAGGTCGGTCATCCTGGACGGGATCGTGCTCGGGCTGGCGTTCGGCCTACTCGGGGTAGGCATGACCCTCGTGTACGGCCTCGGCGGCGTCATCAACCTCGCTTACGGCCAGATCGTGGTGCTGGCCGGGATCGTTGCATCGCTGCGGATCGAGGCGGGTATGCCCACCGCCGTCGCCTGCGTGCTCGGCGTGCTGGCCGCGATAGGCCTATCGGTGCTCCTCGACCTCACCCTGCTGCGGCCGGTCTACCGCCAGCGCGGCGAGGAGCGTATCCTCCTTGGGCTCCTGCTGACCCTGGGGTCGGCCTTCGTCGTCGGCGGGCTGCTCATCTGGCAATACCCCACCGGCGCCCTCTACATCAACGTCAGCGGCGAGCCTGTCTCCATCATCGGGGTACCGGTCGCGCTGGGAAGCGTGTGGGCGTCCGTGATGGCGCTGGCCGTGGGAGCGGCGTTGCTGCTCTTCCTCGGCCTTACGACCTTCGGTCGGGGAATCCGGTCGATCATCCAGGACGAGATCGGCGCCCGACTCGTGGGCATCAACCCCTCCTGGGCGCGCACGGTCGTCTTCGCCCTCTCGGGGGCGCTGGCCGGTATCGTCGCCATCGCCTACGCCATGACCGGGCCGCTGACGGTGAATGCCGGCTTCGAGCTAACCACGTTCGCCCTCATCGTGGCCGTCGTGGGCGGCCTCGGCAGCGTCGCCGGAGCGTTCGCAGGGGGCGTGATCCTGGGGGTGGTCAACAGCCTCAGCGCCCACTACATCGGCCAGTACTACACGAGCATCATTCTCTTGGCCGCTGCCGCTCTCACCATCCTCGTTCGTCCCAAGGGATTGCTCGGACGATGAGGGTAGCCGCCGACGGCCGGGGACCTCAGCCGGGGCGAGGAGAGCGCCTCCTGGCGTACGCCCGCACGGCCGTCCTCCCCGTAGCCACCGTGGCAGCCGTGCTGGCCATCCTCCCCCCGGTCTGGTTCGGGGACTCCAGCTACACGACCTCGCTTGCCACCAAGGCGCTCGTGTTCGCCTGCTACGGGATCGCCTTCAATCTCATCTTCGGCTGCACCAACCAGCTCTTCCTGTGCATGGGCGCTTTGGCCGCCATCGGCGGTTACGGCACGGCCATCGTCTCCACCAAGACGGCGCTCCCGATCGAACTCGGCATCGTCATCGGAACCGTCAGCGCAGCCATCGTGGGCGGGGTGCTGAGCTGGATCGCCGTACGGCGCTCCCTCGGCGTCATCTTCACGGGGATTGTCACCTTGGTGTTCGCCCTCGGCTTTGCCAACCTCCTTCTCGGCCTGCGTGACCTAACCGGGAGCGAGACAGGCCTCATCCTCGCCGACCGGCCGGGGCCCCTGGCCGACGATCACGTCGGCGGCTACTACCTGTTCATGGCCGTGACCATCGGCCTCCTCCTCCTCTTTCGCGTGCTCCAGCTCTCCCACGTCGGCTGGGCCTTCCGCGGGCTACGCGATGACGAGACGGCGGCGGAGCTCGTGGGGGTGGATGTCACCAGGTACCGCGTCTATGCCGCCACCGTGGGCTCGGCCATGTTCGGCTTGACGGGGGCCCTGTACGCCTACAGCTCCAGCTTCGTCAGCCCGGCCACGTTCGCCTTCGAGCAGGTGGACGTGCGGGTGCTCGTGATCGTCGCCTTCGGAGGGCTGGCCACCCTGCTCGGGCCGCTAGTGGGCGCGGCCGCCTTCGCCGTCTTGGAGGAGGAGCTGACCACCAGCCTGGAGCTGCGGGAGGTCCTGTACGGCGTCTTCGTCATCCTGCTCTTCCTCTTCTTCAGGCGGGGTGTCGTCAGCACCGTCGCTTCGCTCTACAACCGCCTGGGCAGACGGGGCCTGAGACGGCGGCCCGTGCCCGCTCCCGGCAAGTGAGCCCCTGCCCGAGCGGACGGCGGCATCGGTCGGGCAAGCGGCAGGGGGCGGCGTTACCCTGACGCCCGTGCCAAGCCGGACTCCTGCCAACTCGCAGACGACCAAGGCCATCCTGGGTCTGCGCGAGCTTCTGCTTGCCGGCACCTACAAACCCGGCGAGCGCGTCTCCGAGCTCCGCCTGGCGGAGGAGCTGGGGGTGTCACGGACGCCCCTTCGCATCGCCCTCCTCACCCTCGAGCACGAAGGACTGCTGGACACCCTGCCCGGCGGCGGCTTCGTCGTGCGCGAGTTTACGGGCGCTGACATTGACGACGCCATTGAGCTCCGGGGCGTCCTCGAGGGGACGGCCGCACGCCTGGCGGCCGAGCGACTCGCCTCCGACGACGAGCTGGACGGACTTCGCGCCATCTGTAGGAAGATCGACGCCGTCCTCCGGGAGCGGAGCGTGGACACGCTCGTGTGCTATCTCCACCTCAACGACGAGTTCCACGACGGCCTGCGCGCGCTCGCCAAGAGCCCGCAGCTCGAGCGGGCTCTCGACCATGTACTCGCGCTCCCGTTCGCTCCGCCGAGCGCGCTGCTCATGGTGCACTCGGCGCTTCCGGCATGCTGGGAGATCTTGCTCGTGGCTCAATACCAGCACCGCTCGCTCGTCGAGGCCATCGCCCGACGCGAAGGTGCTCGCGCCGACGCGCTTGCCCGCGAGCACGCACGCATCGCCCGCCGCAACCTGGACGTGGCGCTCCACAACCGTCACCTGCTCGAGCGCGTTCCCGGGTCGGCCCTCTTCCGCCTTCCGGCAGCGGCGTCCTAATGGCCATGCCGGGCGGGGCGGGACAGACCCCGATCGCAGGTGTGCGCATTCGGCCCATGCAGGCAGACGACCTCGACACCGCCGATCGCGTCCTGCGTCTTGCCTTCGGGACCCTCCACGGCCTTTCCGACCCGCAGGCAGCGTTCGGCGACACCGACTACGTGCGCACCAGGTTCCGGGCCGCCCCCGACTGTGCCTGGGTGGCCGACAGGGGCGGCGAGGTCGTAGGGTCGGTACTGGCGGCGCGGTGGGGGTCGTTCGGATTCTTCGGCCCGCTCTCGGTGCATCCCGATCTCTGGGATCGCGGTATCGGAAGCCGGCTCCTCGAGCCGGTGCTCGCGGCCTTCGCACGCTGGAGCGTACGACAGGCGGGCCTCTTCACCGTCCCCTCCAGCCCCAAGCACCTGGGCCTCTACCAGAAGCACGGCTTCTGGCCGGGACACCTCACGGTGATCGCAGCCAAGAAGGTCGATGCCCAGGCGCGATGCCCGCACGCGCTCGCATCGGAGCTACCGGACGGCGGCCGCCATGTCCTCGACCAGACCCGGCGGCTGACTCATGCCGTCTTCCCTGGACTCGACGTCAGCCGCGAGATCGTCGCCGTGGGCGAGCAGGGGCTGGGAGACACGGTCCTCGTGCGCCGTGGAGGGCAGCTGGAGGGGTTTGCTGTCTGCCACCGCGGCGCCGGGAGCGAGGCAGGGAGCGGCACCTGCTACGTCAAGTTCGCTGCCGCTCGTCCGGGCGAGGCTGCGCCTGCCCGCTTCGAGAGGCTGGTCGATGCCTGCGAGGCGTTCGCCGCGCGCTCCGGAGCCTCCCTCCTCGTCGTCGGTGTCAACACGGGTCGGCGGGACGCCTACCGCCGTCTCCTCGCCCGCGGCTTTCGAGCGCACCAGATCGGCGTGTCCATGCGTCTGTTCCCGGACGCCTCCCACTTCGACACGCCGGCTCACTACGTCATCGGCGATCTCCGCTGAGGCACCCAGCCCAGGGCGGGAGTAGAGAAAAGGGGAGGGAGGGCCAGCGGCGGCCGCTCCCCCCTACCCGCCCAGGGCAGCAGCCAGCCGGGCACAGAGCTCGGGCGTGGCCGCAGCCACCACCCGCGACCGCTGCCCCAGGTCGAGGGGTGCCTCCACCAGAGGGGCGGCGTCGGGAAGCTCGATGGCCAGACCCCGCTCCCGTACGAGGAGCTGGGCGGCGGCGATGTCCACCGACCGGGCCGAGCGAAGGGAGCAGACGGCGTCCACGCGACCGGCGGCCAAGTGGCAGAGGGAGAGGGCCAGGGAGCCCATGATCCGCAGCCGCTCGGCCAGGGGCACGAGGGCAGGGGCATACCGGGCGACAAGGTCGGTCTTGGTCGCCTCTAGCGCCAGAAGCTCGATCGGCTCCCGGGGCCGGGCTTGGCCCAGGGGCTCGCCGCCGAGCCGGGCGCCTCCACCCCGGACAGCCGTCCACTCCTCCCCCGACCCGAAGTCGTACACGTACCCGAAGGTCACGTCCCCCAGCGTCGGCCCCTCGGCGACGGCGATGGAGAGGGCGAAGTAGGGAATGCCGCGCTTGGCGTTGATGGATCCGTCGATGGGGTCGACGACCACGGTCACCCGGCCGTCCGCTCGGGCCGGGCGCCGGCCCAGCTCCTCCGACACCAGGGCGAAGTCGACCCCGGCAGCGTCCAGGCGGGCCACCACCGCCCGCTCGGCCTCGGCGTCCACAGCGGTGGTGTCGTCGCCGCCCCGACCGGCTCCCACCACCCGTTCCCGCTCGCTCCCGCTGGGCAGCCGGCGGAGGACCGCCCCCACGTCCTCGCGGGCAGCCTGACAGAGCGACAGCCAGTCCGTCACAGGGGCAAGAAGAGAAGCCCCGAGGGAAGCTTGGGGTAGAAGTAGGTGCTCTTCTGGGGCATGGTCTCCCCCCGCTCAGCTACGGCCCACACCTGCTCCACGGTGGGTGGACGGAGGAGAAAGGCCCCCTCTGCGGCCCCCGCGTCGACGGCCGCCACCGCCTCCTCTACACGCGGGGTGTAGGACACTCCTTCGGGCCCCAGACGATCGACGAGAGCCGCGTCCAGCTCCCCGGGATCCCCTTCCACCACCACCGCCCCCCAGGCACGGTAGACGACGCACGCTGCCCGATCGGCAGGTAGGGAGGCCAAGGCCTCCTCCACGCTCTCTACCTCCCGCCCCTTCACCCTGGGCAGCCGGAGGGCAATCCGGTGGGTAGGAAAGATGGTCAGCCCTTCCTGCTCGCACGGCACCACCACCGCCAGCACCGAGCCGCCGTCCCCCCGCCCCTCCTCGGCGGCGAAGGCAACGGCCGTCTCGTACCGATGGTGGCCGTCGGCGATGAGCAGAGGAGCCTCCGCCGGCCAGGAAGGACCCCCGTCCGTCAGCCGCCACAGGCGGTTCACCACTCCCTCCAGCACCACCTCTGCCCAGGGCGGGCCGACGGGGCGGAGCGGCCGGCCGCGGACGAGGAGGAGGATAGGCTCCAGGTGGGCCCGCACCGCCCGCAGCAGGCGAAGCCGGCCCTCCTTGGGGCCGGGATGGGTGCGCTCGTGGGGGAGGATGGAGCCGGTGGAATAGGGCTCCACCGCCACGGCGCAGACGAGGCCGTCCCGGCGGCGGCGGGCGCCGTCCGGACCCACATACTCCTGGGAGAGCCACCACAAGGCAGGCTCCTCCTCCTGCACGAGCGCCCTCTCCCCCTGCCACCGCCGCCACAGCCGAGCCGCCTGCGCCTCGTCGTCGGGCAAGGTCAAGTGAACCACGTTGTAGGGGCTGGCCGCCCGATACCGCTCCCGCTCCGCCGATCCGATGACGTCGTAGGGCGGCGCCACCAGCGTCTCCAGACGGCCCGCCCGGCGCTCGTCGTAACGGACGGCGCGGAAGGGCGACAGACGAGCCACGAAGAGCCAGCCTAGCATCCGCCTTCCCGCCTAGACTCGGCCTCCGTGAGCGCCATCGCCGACCTCGAGCAGGACCGTCTGGTCGAAGGCGTCTACGCCGTCGCCCGCAAGCGCCGCCTGCGTACCCGAGCCGGCTCCGACTACCTGGCTCTGGAGCTCGTGGACGCCAGCGGCCGCATCGAGGGACGGGTGTGGCAGGACGTGGAGCTGCTCGACGGTCGCTTCCAAGAGGGCGACGCCGTGCGGGTGCTGGGCCGGGTCGGGCGGTACCGGGACCGGCTCCAGATCGAGGTGCGGGCCCTGGAGAAGGCCGACGTCGATCCCGCCTCTCTCACCCCCACCCTCCGCCGGGACGCCGACGAGCTGGAAGGATTCCTCGACTTCCTGGCCGCCGACATCACCCACCCCGGCCTCCAGGCCACGGTGACCGCCCTCGTCGGCGATCCGGAAGTGCGGCAGGGACTGCGAGCCCTCCCGGCTGCTCCCGACGGCCATCACGCCTACGCCGGCGGGCTGCTGGAGCACACGGTGGCGGTGGCCACCATCTGTCGCGATCTGTGGCAGCTTCATCCCCGCCTGCGCGGCGACCTCCTCATCGCCTCCGCTCTCCTCCACGACCTGGGAAGAGTGGCCGAGCTCGCTCCCGGGCCCGGATTTCCTCCCACCGCTGAGGGTCGCCTGCTCGGCCACGTCCACCTGGGTCTGCGCATGATCGAGGCCAAGGCAGCACCCCTCGAGCCCGCCCTGCGGGCCGAGCTCCTGCACGCGGTGGCCTCCCACCACGACGCCCGCGCGGCCAGGACGGCGGAGGCGGCGGCTCTCTACTACGCCAACCAGCTCGACGCCGTGGCCGCCACCCGCCCGGTCGATACGAGCGAGTAGGGGCCGAGCAGGCGGCAACCGGCGTCTGCCCTACACGTGGAACCTGATCTGGAGGACGTCACCGTCGCAGACGGGGTAGTCCCGCCCCTCCAGGCGGACGAGGCCCCGCCGGGCGGCCTCCGCCCGCGAGCCGCACTGGACGAGATCGGACCACCGCACCACCTCGCAGCGGATGAACCCGCGAGCCAAGTCGGTGTGGACCTGGGCGGCGGCGTCGAGGGCGGTCTGGCCCCGCCTCAGCGTCCACGCTCGGGCTTCCTGGGCGTTGGCGGTGAAGAAGGTGACGAGGTCGAGGGCCTCCTTCAATCGTCGCCCCACCTCCTCCAGGGCCGACCGACCCTCCCTGAGCTCGGCCGCCTCTTCCGGGTCGAGCTCCGCCAGCTCGGCCTCGAGAAGGACGTCGATGTCGGCGGGGCCGTTCTCGACGAGAGCCAACGGCTTGGTGGTGAGAGGCTCCAGCTCGGGCGGGATGGGGCCGGGGTAGGAGGCCATGTCGCCGCCTGCCTCCACGTGGGCAAGCAGGGCCTCCAGCTCCGCCACTTGGCGGCGGAGGGCCCGGGCGCCCGACTTGGCCTGCGTCCGCACCCGCTGGAGGCGCTTCTCCACGTGGTCGCGGTCGGCCACGAGAAGCTCCAGGCGAAGGGCCTCAAGATCGCGCCCGGGATCGGCCCCGGGCGAGAAGCCGTCCACCACTGCCAGGAGCGCGTCCGCTTGGCGCAGCTGGCCGAGCAGGGCGGGACTGATGCCGGGAACGTCCTGCACCCGCATCTGGGCCGGGGTGACCTTGGCCGATCCCTCCACCGCCGCCACCGGGGCCAGCCGCTCGTCGGCCATGGGAGCCATGCCCACGTGCGGCCTGGCCTCGTGCAGACTCGCTCCAGCACCGGTGAGAACGTTGAACAGGGTCGTCTTCCCCGCTCGGGGAAGGCCGACGATCCCCACCTCTACCGGCACTAGGAGGAGGGGGTGAAGCCGACCCGAGCCTCGCGGGCGTAGCGCTTCACGTACAGGACCCGGGACAGCACCACCAGGAACCTCCCCTCGTCGGCATCGAGCTGGCACACGGCATCCTCCCGGGCCCGCAGCCGCTCCTCGAGAGCATCGGCCTCGGCGGCGGGGACCCTGGCTGCCAGGACCTCCCCTCCTTGGAAGCCGATCTCGACCCGCACCCGCTCGTCAGCCGCCACGGCCCACCAGCTCGCAGAGGACGCCGTGGGCGGCGCTGGGGTGGAGAAAGGCCACCGGGAGCCCGGCCAGGCCGCGCCTGGGCTCCCGATCGACCAGCTCCACCCCTGCCTCCTCCAGGCCCCGCAACGTCGCCGCCAGGTCATCCACCTGGTAGGCGACGTGGTGCATGCCGGGACCGCGGGAGGAGAGGAAGCGCCCGAGCGGGGTATCCGGCCCGGTGGCGGCCAGGAGCTCCACCCGACTTCCCCCTACCCGCAGGAGGACGGCTTCCACCCCCTGGTCGGGAAGCCACTCCCGCGCCTCCACCGACGCTCCGAGCAGCTTCTCGTACGTCGCCACCGCCTGGTCCAGGTCAGTCACCGCCACGCCCAGGTGGTGGATCCCGTCCACGGCCATGCCCGGATGCTAGCGGGCGCGGCCGGGCGCCTTGTCAGTCGGCGGCGGGGAGGGCGCGCACGGTTCCCACCGTCTCTGCGGCCCTCGACTCGGGAGCGACCCCGGCCAAGAGCTCGTCCAGCTCCTCTCGCACCAGCGTCTCCTTCTCCAAGAGGGCGTGGGCGACCCGGTCGAGGGCGGCCTGGTGCTTGGTGAGAAGCCGTACCGCCTCGTCGTAGGCCTGGTCGGTGAGGCGAGCTTGCTCGGCGTCGCGCAGCCGCTTCGTCTCCTCGGACAGAGCGTAGTTGTCCGCCCGCATGGTGCGGGACGTGACCACGTCGGACATGCCGTACTCGAACACCATGGCCCGGGCCAGCTCGGTCGCCCGCTCCAGGTCGTTGGCGGCGCCGTTCGTGACCCGACCGAACACCACCTGCTCCGCTGCCCGCCCGGCCAGAAACACCTTCATCATGTCGATGAGCTCCTCCTTGGTGTGGAGGTAGCGGTCCTCGGCCGGCAGGTTGAGGGTGTAGCCGAGCGCCTGCCCCCGACCGACGATGGTCACCTTGTGGACAGGGAGGGCCTCGCCCATGAGATGGGACATGACCGCATGCCCTGCCTCGTGGTAGGCGAGGATGCGCTTCTCCTTCTCGGACACCACCCGCCGCTGCTGGAGGCCGGCCACCACCCGCTCCACGGCTGCCTCGAACTCGTCGGGGCCGATCTGGTGGAGGCGCTTGCGGCCGGCGAAGATGGCCGCCTCGTTGGCGATGTTGGCCAGATCGGCGCCGGTAAGCCCAGCCGTCTGGCGAGCGATGCGGCCCAGATCGACATCGGGCGCCAACGGCTTTCCCCGCGTGTGCACCCGCAGGATGGCCTCCCGGCCGGCCAGGTCGGGGGGAGGCACGAGCACCTGGCGGTCGAAGCGCCCAGGCCGAAGCAGAGCCGGATCGAGGTCCTGGATGCGGTTGGAGGCGCCCATGACCACCACCTGGGAGGCAGACCCAAAGCCGTCGAGCTCGACCAGAAGCTGGTTCAGCGTTTGGTCCTGCTCGCGGTTGAAGCCGTGGCCGGTGCGGGCGGCGCCGACGGCGTCCAGCTCGTCGATGAAGACGATGGCGGGAGCGTGCCGGCGGGCCTCGGCGAAGAGCTTGCGGATACGGGCTGCTCCCAAGCCGGCGAACATCTCCACGAAGGCAGAGGCGCTCTGGGAGTAGAAGCTGGCCCCCGACTCATGGGCGACGGCCTTGGCCAGGAGCGTCTTGCCCGTCCCCGGCGGGCCGTACAGGAGAATGCCTTTGGGCACCCGCGCCCCCAGACGCTGGAACCGCTTGGGGTCGCGGAGAAAGTCCACCACCTCCTGGAGCTCGGCCTTCACCTCGTCCAGGCCGGCCACCTCCTCCCACGTCACCGACGAGCTCGACCGGGGCTGGATCTGGGCCGGCCGCACCCGGGGCATGAGCTGCACCGTGCGCCACAGGAGATAGACGATGAGCCCAAAGAAGACCAGGGGAAGCCAGGTCAAAGCAACCCCGCCGATGTCGTGCAAGAAGTCGCCCACGGCGAACCCTCACCCCTCATCGGCAGCGCCGGAGCAAACCCTTAGCCCGCGCCGGTAGCGCGGGAGTACACTCGATCTCGATGGTGGAGGAGCTCCCCCTCCCTGCCCACTTCGACCCCGCCCGGGTCGACCAGGTGTGGACCGTCCCCTACGAGAAGCGGGCGGCCGAGGCTGAGCGGCTGGCCCGTCGGCACCGCCTCCCGCCCGCCGCCGACGACGAGGCCCGCATCGCCCTCCTCCTCGTGGACTACCAGAACACCTTCTGCCTGCCCGGGTTCGAGCTTCCTGTGCCCGGAGCCCCCGACGACGCCAGGCGGCTGGTGGAGTTTTTGTACCGCAACCTGGGGCGGATCACCGAGATCACGGCCACCTTGGATACCCATCGCACCGCCCAGATCTTCCACGCCGCCTTCCTCGTCGACGTGGCCGGGCGCCACCCTCCCCCCTACACCCTGGTCTCGGTCGAGGAGGTGGAGCAGGGACGGTGGCGGGTCGACCCGGCCGTGTGCCGCAGCCTGGGACTGGAGGAGGCTTGGGCCCACAGGCACCTCCTCCACTACACCCGCACCTTGGCGGAGGGCGGCAAGTACCAGCTCACCATCTGGCCTTACCACGCCATGCTGGGTAGCCTGGGGCACGCGCTGGTGCCGGCGGTGGAGGAAGCCGTCTTCTTCCACAGCGTCGCCCGTCGCAGTCGGCCCGACTTCCGGGTCAAGGGCACCAACCCCCTGACCGAGCACTACTCGGCGCTGGGGCCCGAGGTCACCACCGGCCCCGACGGGGAGGAGATCGACCGCCGCGACGACGAGCTGGTGGAGAAGCTCCTCCGCTTCGACGCCGTCGTCATCGCCGGCCAGGCCAAGAGCCACTGCATGGCCTGGACCATCGACGACCTCCTCGGCGACCTGGGACCCTTGGCCGGCAAGGTCTACCTCCTCGAGGACTGCACGTCGCCGGTGGTGGTGCCGGGCGTGGTCGACTACACGGCGCAGGCGGAGGCCGCCTTCCGCCGTTTCGCCGACGCCGGCATGCACGTGGTTCGCTCCACCGACCCCATGGAGACGTGGCCCGACCTGGCGGCCGCCGCAGCCGCCTGATCACCTCCCCTCCGCCAGCCGGTCGCGCAGCCGGGTCAGAGCTGGATCGAGGCGGACCTCGTAGCGGTCGGCATCCACAGCCCGTACCGGTGGGGGCAGCTGCTCCCGCTGGGAGCGGGCGCGGGCCCGGATCTCCTCCAGCGACTCGTGGACCACCCTCCGCCCGCCTGTCATCACCGGCCGGAGCAGGGGCTCTCCCTCTCCCCGGTACGGCTCCGCCTCCAAGCCCAGCACGTCGTGGACGAACGTCCCCTCCGCCGACACCCGCCACACCTGCTTGCGCCCGGGGAGCGTGGCCTTGCCCGCCGACAGCTTGAGGGTGGGACGACCGGCTACTTCCACCAGCTTGTAGGCCATGTCCAGGAACGGACAGTCGGCCGACACGCCCATCTTCGACCCCACTCCGAAGCCGCCGATGGGCGCTCCCCCCGCTACGAGGCGGGCGATGTCGCGCTCATCCAGCCCGCCGCTGCAAAAGATCATGGCGTCCGGGAAGCCGGCGGCGTCGAGCAGGGCCCGAGCTGCCAACGACAACTCCGCCAGGTCGCCCGAGTCGATGCGGACGCCCCGTAGGCGGTGACCGCGCGCGGCCAGCTCCCGGCCTACCTCCACGGCCCGCCTCAGCCCCTCGACGGTGTCGTAGGTATCGACCAGCAGGATGGCTCCGTCCGGGTAGGCGCGGGCGAAGGCCCGAAAGGCCTCGGCCTCGTCGGCGAAGGCCTCCACGTACGAGTGGGCCATGGTGCCGGCGGCGGGAATGCCGTACAGGCGGCCGGCGAGAACGTTGCTGGTGGCGTCGAAGCCGGCCAGGAAGCTGGCCCGGGCGACCTTCAGCCCCGCCTCGGCGCCGTGGGTGCGGCGGAGGGCGAAGTCCACCAGCATGCGCCCGCGGGCGGCGTCCACGCACCGGGCCGCCTTGCCGGCGATGAGGGTCTGAAGGTGGACCTCGTTGAGGACCATGGTCTCCACGATCTGGGCCTCCACGAGAGGAGCCGTGACCTCGAGCAGGGGCTCGTGGGGGAAGACCACCGTCCCTTCCGGCATGGCCCGCACGTCGCCCGTGAAGGAAAAGCCGCGCAGGCGCTCCAGGAAGGACGGGCTGAACCGGCCGGTGCTGTCCAGAAAAGCCAAGTCGTCGTCGGTGAAGGTGACTGTCTCCAGGTAGCGGAGGGCATCGTCCAACCCCGCCGCCACCAGGTAGCCCCATCCGGGAGGAAGCCTGCGGAAGAACAGGCTGAAGGTAGCCTCCACCTCGGCCAGACCCTCGGCCACGTAGCTCTCGCCCATGGTGAGCTGGTAGAGATCGGTGAGAAGACCGCTTCCTGACCAGGCGGGGGGTGGGAGGTGTCGCTCCATGGCGCCTGCCCGGCAGGCGATGCCGTCAGGCCGCCTGCTTCAGCTCGAGGCACGCCCGCAGAGCCGCCTCGGCCACCTCCACCTGCTCGGGGCTGGGATCGACGGTGGCGATCCGCCGCTGGAGCTCGAAGCCGGGCTGGGCGAGGAGCCGAGCCAGCGGGTGGTGGGGGTTCCGCTCCATCCAGGCGAAGATCTCGGCGGCTGCGCCCACCGCGGCCAAGGAAGCGATCAAGGCCAGCGGCCGACGAAGGACGGCCGGCGCTCGGGCGGCGGCGGCGGCCCCCAAGGCGGAGGTGACGACGAGCGGGGCCACCAGATGGGAGCCGCAGCGAGGATGCTCCCTGCTGGCCCGGCCTTCCCGCTCGTACCGACCGATGGCTACGTGCTCGGCTCCGTGGTAGCCGGCCAGCTCTCCCTGCCGGAGGGCCACCACCGCTGGGACCAAGGCCAGCAGGGAGGCGGTCAGCTCCCGGGTAAGCGGGGACAGGCGCGACCCGCGCAGGAGCCGGGCGAGGGTAGCGGTCACAGCCGTGGCCGTGACCACCCCCGGATGCTCGAAGGCCAGCCTTGCCTCGGGAAGGCGGCGGCGTACCTCCGGCAGGACGAGGATGGCCTCCGCCAACCGAGCGACTCCACGAAGGAGCGGCCTCCGAGCCGGGAGCCGCCGGCGGCGGCCGGCCGCCACCTGCACCTCCCCTGAGCCGCCGCGCACGGCGCACCCCCAGGCGGTGGGGCCGTACACGAGGACCCCGTTGACCAACGCCATGCCGCCCAGCCGTGGCTCGCCGTTCATACCCAGAGGCTACCCGCCTCCTACCTCTCCTCCAAGGCGCCGATGCGCTTCGCCACCCAGCGCAGGCAGCGGGTGCCGAGCTCCAGGTCGTCCACGGCGATGCGCTCGTCGGCGGAGTGGATGAGCCTCGCCGCCAAGTCGGCGCTCATCGCCCGCAGGGGGAAGAAGCCGTAGGCCACGGTGCCGAAGGCTTGGCGCAGCCAGTGGCTGTCGGTGAAGCCGGCCACGCAGATAGGAGCCAAGCGGGCGCCCGGCTCCACCGCGCCGACGAAGCTGTCGATGGCCTCCCACAGGGGCGTGCCCAGGGGCGAGCGGCTGCCGCCCTGCCCCTCCCGCCACTCGAGCTCGTAGTCGCCGGGGCCGAGCCAGGCTCTGATCTCCGCCTCTGCCTCGGCCTGGGTCTGGCCGGGGAGGAGGCGGCAATCCACCGTCACCCGACACGAGCCGGGAATGACGTTACGCTTCCTCGAGGCCTCGATCATGGTGGGAGCGACAGTCGCCGTCAGCAGGGGCTCGAGGAGCTCGGCGGCGACGGGATCGACGGCCTGGGCCGCCGCCAACGCCTCTCCCGGCAGGGGCACGCGGCCGGCCACAGCGGCCAGAAACGCCTCCGTCTCGGGGCCCAGGACCGGCTGGGGTCGGAAGGAGGCGAGCCGGTCGATGAGACGGGCGGCCTTGACGAGGGCGTTGTCGGCCACCGCGGGCATGGAGGCATGGCCGCTCCTTCCCCGGACGTGGAGGGAGAAGGGGGAGCTCAACTTCTCGGCGGCGGCGCATAGGTAGTAGACGCGGCCGCCGACCTCCAGTCGGTCGCCGGCCCCCTCGTTGACGGCGTACTCGCACCGCACGGCCTCCGGGTGCTCTCGGCACAGCCAGGAGAGGCCGAAGTCTTCCCCCTCGGCCAGCTCCTCGTCGGCGGTGGCGGCAAGGACGAGGTCGCCGGCGGGCCGGAAGCCCTCGCGGGCCAGCGAGGCCACAGCCACTGCCGACGCCGCTACCTGCCCTTTCATGTCCAAAGCCCCTCGACCCCAGATACAGCCGTCCCGCACCTCCCCCGACCAGGGATCGACCGTCCACTCGGCTGGATCGGCAAGGACGGTGTCGGTGTGGGAGAGGAGCAAGAGACGCGGCCCCCGCCCCCGGCCCGGGATCCGCGCCACCAGGTTGGCCCGCTCGGGCACTCGGGCGTACAGGTCGCACCGCACGCCCGCCTCCTCCAGGTAGTCGCGCAGGAGCTCGGCCGCCCGGGTCTCGTTGCCCGGGGGATTGACCGTGTCGAGACGGATGAGCTCCTGGAGGAGCGCCACCGCCTCCTCCCGCAGCGACGGCGCCGTCACGATCCCGCTCTCGCCAGCTCCGTCAGCTCGTTCCGCACGTCCCAGAGCTCGGGAAAGAGGCGAGCCCGGATGAGGCTGGCCAAGAGCTCCACAGGCGTTCCCTGAGTGCCCACCGCCTCGGCGCCGATGATCCGCTCCACCGCCTTGAGATGCCTGACCCGCCACAGGGTGGCCAGCTCGTCCAGCTCGGTGAGGGCCTCAGCCAGCCGGTACAGGTCGTCCAGCTCCCGACCCCGCCGATAGAGGTCGAGCAGGGACACCCCGGCCGCCCGGCGGCGGGCGTGGAAGGCCTGACCGAGAGCGGGGGCGGCCCGGCGCAGCCGGCTCCAGCCGGGCGAGTCGAAGCCGGAGCCGTGGCCGAGGGCGGGGCGGACGCCGGCGGCGTACTCCCAGGGAGACATGAGCTCCAGCATGTCGAGCTGGGCGGTGACGAGACGTAGGGAGAGACAGGCCCGCTCGAGCAGGCGCAGAGCAGAGGCGACCTCTCCTCTGCCCAAAAGATGGGTGGCCTCCTCCACCTCCTCGGCGGCGAGCTTGAGCCACAGCTCCGACGCCTGGTGGGTGATCTGGAACAGGAGCTCGTCGTGGTGGGCCCGCTCCTGCGGCTCCTTTTGCAGGGCGAGGAGGTCGTCGGTGCGCAGGTAGCGCTCGTAGTCGCTCGCGCCCCTCCCGGGAAGCACCGGCTCGAGCTCACCCTCGAGCCCCGTCTGCTCGCGACGGGACATGGTGGGAGCATACTTCTCCCCGATGGGAGATCTGTTTGAGGACGCCGTCCGGGCCCGCCTGGCGCAGACGGCGCCCCTCGCCCTCCGCGTCCGTCCCACCACGCTGGCCGAGCTCGTCGGCCAGGGCCATATCCTCGGCCCGGGCTCGGCCCTCCGCCTGGCCATCGAGCAGGATCGGATCTCCTCCATGGTGCTGTACGGGCCGCCGGGGTCGGGGAAGACCACCCTGGCCCGCATCGTGGCCGCCACCACCGGCGCCGTCTTCGAGGAGCTCGCAGCCGTCTCTGCCACCGTGGCCGATCTGCGGCGCCTCATCGCCCTGGCCCGGGAACGGCTGGCGGCCCACGGCCGGCGTACCATCCTCTTCCTGGACGAGATCCACCGGCTGAGCAAGGCGCAGCAGGATGCCCTGTTACCGGCGGTGGAGGAAGGCCTCATCACCCTCATCGGCGCCACCACCGAGAACCCCTACTTCGAGGTCAACTCTGCCCTTCTCTCCCGCTGCCAGGTCTACACCCTGGAGCCGCTGTCCGAGGAGGAGCTGGCGGTGGTCGTCGGCCGGGGAGCCGCCGAGCTCGGCTGCCGCCTGTCTCCCGAGCTGGTGGCCCGCATCGCTCGCGCCGGCGGGGGCGATGCCCGCACGGCCCTCAACGTACTCGAGCTCGCCTGGCAGACGGCCCAGGCGGAAGGCCGTCCGCTCCAGCTCTCGCATGTGGAGGACGCCGCCCGCAAGCGCCCTCTCTTCTACGACCGGGCCGGCGACCGTCACTACGACTTCGCCTCCGCCTTCATCAAGGCCATGCGGGGCGGCGACGCCGACGCCGCCGTCTACTACCTGGCGGTCATGCTGGAGGCGGGCGAGGATCCCCGCTTCCTCGCCCGGCGCATGATCATCCTCGCCTCCGAGGACGTGGGCAATGCCGACCCCCAGGCCCTGCTGGTGGCGGTGGCCGCCGCCCACGCGGTGGAGCACGTGGGCCTGCCCGAGGGCCAGCTCGCCCTGGCCCAGGCGGCGCTCTATCTCGCCCGAGCGCCCAAGTCGAGCGCGGTTACCGTCGCCTTGGCGGAAGCGCGCCGCGACGTCCGCGAGCGGGGCAGCCTCCCCCCGCCCCCCTTCCTCCGCGACGCCCACTACCCCGGAGCTGACCGCCTGGGCCACGGTCGGGGGTACATCTACCCCCACGACGATCCTGCCGGCTTCCACCTCGACTACCTGCCCGAGGAGCTGCGCGGCCGCCGCTACTATCGGCCGGCAGGACAGGGAAAGGAGGGGACAGATGGCACAACAGCGTAGGGCCCACGTCACCTGGACGGGCGACCTCGCCGGCGGCTCCGGCATCTACTCCCTGGGAAGCGGCGCCGGCGGCGGCCGCATCACCTGGGCTTCCCGCAGCCGGGAGCCGGCCGGCCTCACCAGCCCGGAGGAGCTCATCGCCGCCGCCCATGCCGGGTGCTTCTCCATGGCCCTGGCCCACGCCTTGGCCGAGGAGGGATCGCCGCCCGACCGGCTCGAGACCGACGCCACCGCCACCTTCGAGCGCACCGATGCCGGCTTTCGCATCACCCGCGTGGCCCTGCGCGTGCAGGGAGCGGTACCGGGCATGGACGAGGAGCGCTTCCGTGCCGTCGCCGAGAGGGCCAAGGAGGGATGCCCCGTCTCCAACGCCTTGGCCGACACCGTGGACATCGTCCTCGACGCCTCCCTCGCTCCCTCCTAGCCCGTGCGCCTTCACCTCCATGCCTGGGGCGACGAGGCAGCCCCCCGCATCGTCTGCCTCCACGGCGTCACCGCCCACGGACGGCGCTTCCGCAAGCTGGCCGAGGAGCGGCTGGCCGGCCGCTTCCGGGTATTGGCCCCCGATCTGCGCGGCCACGGGCGCTCCGGCTGGGAGCCGCCGTGGTCGGTGGAGATGCACGTGGACGACCTCCTGGACACGCTCGGATCCGAGCCGGCAACCTGGATCGGTCACAGCTTCGGCGGTCGGCTAGTGCTCGAGATCGCCGCCCGGCAGCCGGGCCTGGTGCGGCGGGCGGTGCTCCTCGACCCCGCCCTGTACGTGCTCCCCCACGTCGCCTTGGACATGGCCGAGGAGGAGCGCAAGGACGTCTCCTTCGCCACTCCCGAGGAGGCCATCCAGGCCCGTCTCGACTCCGGCCGGCTCTTCCACACGCCGCGGGAGATGCTCGAGGAGGAGATGGGCGACCATTTGGCGCAGGGAGAGGACGGGCGCCTCCGCTACCGCTACCTGAAGAGCGCCGTGATCACCGCCTGGAGCCATATGGCCACGCCGCCCCCACCCTACGAGCGGGCCCGCGTGCCCACTCTGCTCGTGCTGGGCGAGCGCTCCTGGCTCGTCCTCGACCACCAAGTGGCCGACTACGGGGCCGCCTTGGGTCATCTCCTTCAAGTGGTCACGGTGCCCGGCGGCCACACCGTCCTCTGGGACGCCTTCCACGAGACCGCCGAGGCCATCGAGGCCTTCCTCGCCGAGACCTAGAGGATCCGGGAGCCGAGGGCGCTCGCCACCAGCTCCACCGCCAGCTCAGCGGTGGCGTTGGCCCGGTCGAGGATGGGGTTCACCTCCACTACCTCCAGCGCCGTGGCGCTCCCCGCCTCTGCCACCAGCTCCATGGCCAGGTGAGCCTCCCGGTACGTCAGCCCGCCCCGCACCGGCGTGCCCACGCCGGGGGCGACGTCGGGGTCGAGGGCATCCATGTCCACCGACACGTGCACGAACCCCGGCCCGGCCACGTGCTTCAGCGCCTCCCGCACAGCTCGCTCCACCCCCATCCGGTCGATGTCGGCCATGGTGTACACGTGGATCCCCAGGCTGCCCACGAGCTCCCGCTCGGGGGGATCGAGGGAGCGCACGCCCACGAGAGCCACCCGCCCGGGGTCCACGGCCGGAAGCTCCCAGTCCCCGCTCTCGAAGGCCGGGCCGGCCAAGCCGAGGATGGCGGCGAGCACCATGCCGTGCACGTTGCCGGTGGGGCTTGTCTCCGGCCGGTTGAGATCGGCGTGGGCATCGATCCACAGGACGCCGCCGCATCCCCGGGCGCGGCGAAGGCCCCCCAGAGTCCCCAGGGCGATGGAATGGTCGCCGCCGAGGACGAGGGGAAAGTACCCCTCGGTCACCGCCCGCTCCACAAGCCGAGCGATGTCGGCACAGGTGGCCTTGATCTCGCCCAGAAAGCGCACCTGCTCGTCTCCCACCGCCACTGTCTCCGCCACCGCCGCCCTGACGTTGCCCCAGTCCGCGCACCGGCGGCCGAGGGAGAGGAGGCGAGCCTCCAGCCCCGCGTAGCGGATGGCGGAGGGCCCCATGTCCACTCCCCGCCGCCCCTGGCCCAGGTCCAGGGCGGCGCCGATCACAGCCACCGGCTGAGCGGCCGCGGCAACCACCCCCTCAGGCTATCCCCTGTCTCCTCGCCTCTCGCTGAGGGGAGAGGAGCCCTCGCCTTCCCTCTCCCTCCTCCTCTCCCGGCCGCGGCGACGACAGGGGACCCCTTGGGGGCTGCGGCACAAGGTTCCCGGAGGCACCCTACAACCGCCCCTTGGCCTTCCCGCTGGAAGGGAGCCGGCCACGGTACCGCTCGCCGCGGGGGAACACTGGTTCCCCCGCGGGCCCCTGGTCACGGATGGCGAGGGCCGGAATCGAACCGGCGACACCACGGTTTTCAGCCGTGTGCTCTACCGACTGAGCTACCTCGCCTTGGCACTGGCAGTCTAGCCCCAGGCGACTCTCCCTCCCGGGGAAGGGCGTGCCGCCGGCCGCTTACCGCACGCCCCCGGCCGGGCACCGCGCCTGTTCCCACGGGTAAGCCCCCGAGCCGGCTTGCGCCCTCTCGGGGGCCGGGACGTCCCGGCCGGTGCTACCGCGCCACCGACGTCCCAACTTCACTCTACACGACCGCCAGCGCTCTCCCCCTCCGCCGCCGGTCACCCCACGGCTCGGATACGCACCTCCTGTCCGGGCCGGACGGAGAGGACGGCGGCGGCATCGCCCTTGTTGATAGCTAGGGCGATGTTCCGGTAGGAGTCCTCGAACAGGACCACGTCCCCCGGCCGAACCTCGGCGAAGGTACGGGCGGCGACGGCGTAGTAGCGGTCGAGGCCTGCTTCCACCTCGACCCGCGTACCCGGCCCGACTCCCGCCTGCTCCAGCTCGGCCGAGGTCAGATTGAGCTGGACGTTGCCGAACCGGTCGATGAGCAGCGCGTGGGCCCGGATCCCCTCGGGACCGACCTGGGGCCGGGGCAGGTGGAGACGCACCAGCCGGGCGGGGTCGAGGGGCGGCCCCAGCTCCTCAGGGGGAACGCCGCGGGCTACGTGGGCGGCGGCGGGGGCGAACACATCCCGCCCGTGGAAGGTATGGGACACGGGATGGAGCCGGTAGCGGGGGTCGGCCAGCTCCCAGGCGGCCTCGATGCCGCCCAGGCGATCGCCGGCCAAAGTGAGGAGACCGTTGTCGGGGCCTATGTGGAGACGGCCGTCGCCGCTGCGCAGGCACACAGCCTTACGGTCGGTGCCCACTCCGGGGTCGACCACGGCCAAGTGCACCCCTTCCGGCATGTAGGGGAGGGTGTTGGCCAACACGAGAGCGCCCTGAAGCACCTGATGGGGCTCGATGCCGTGGGTGATGTCGATCACGTCCGCTTCGGGAGCGATGCGCTTGATGACCCCGTGGCAGGTTCCGACGAAGTCGTCGCGGAGGCCGAAGTCGCTGAGGAAGGTGACGACCGGCCGCATCAGCGAGCCAGTCTGGCCACCGCCGCCACCACCCCGTCCAGGTCGTGGGTGTGGGCCTCGGCCACCACCTTGAGACCGGCGCCACGGGCGGCGGCGGTGGTCTGGGGACCCATGGTCACCACCGGCAGGCAGGCTCCCAGGGCGGCAAAGGCACGGGCGGCCGAGGGCGACAAAAGCAGCACGAGATCGCCGTCGGGCAGGCCTTCCGGCTGCTCCTCCACGGTCCTGTATAGGGGCAGGAAGTCTGCTCCCAGCTCCTCCACCAGCCGCCTCCGCGCCCCCTCGGCGCCAGCGAAGAGCACCCGCCCCGCCGGTCTCGGCAGCTCCGCCAGTAGCCCCTCCTGGGTGGAGACGCGCGCCACCAGGTCCGGCTCCAGACCGTGCTCGCGAAGAGCCCGCGCCGTCCCCGGTCCTACCGCGGCCAGCCGGCGGGGCCGTCCCCGCAGCCGCCGAGCCAGCTCTCGCGCCCCGTTGGAGCTCGTCACCACCACCCAGTCGTACCCCTCTACGTCCACCGGACCTCCCCCCACCGGCTCCACCCGTACCAGCGGGAAGATGACCACCTCGTGGCCCAGCGCCCGCAGCCGCGAGGCCAGGGGCTCCGCCTGCTCCCGCGGACGCGTGATCACCACCCGCACCGGTCAGCCTCGGGCGGCGGCGGCTGCCCGCAGGTCGCGGCCGAGGGTCACAGGATCGTGGCCCCGCCGACGCTCCAGCCACCGCCCGTACTCGTCGGCGATGAGCGCCTCCAGAGCCTCGCCGTCGTGGAAGGCGGCCGCCGGTACCGAGCAGCCGCCACCCATGGCGGCGATACAGGCCCGCTCCGCCTCCACCCGCATGCGCGTCTCCCGGTGGTCGCAGTGGGAGACGAGCTCTTCCTCCCCAGCCCGCACCTGCACGGCCACCGCCCCCTGCCCCGCCTCAGGTAGGAGCTCCTCCGGGGGAAACCGGTAGCCGATCTCCCCGGCCAGGCCCAGGCGCTCGAGACCGCACACGGCCAGCACCAGCGCGTCCAGGCCTCGCTCCCGCCGCTTGCGCAAGCGGGTGTCGATGTTTCCCCGCAGCGGCTGGACCTCCAGGGAGGGCTCCAGGGCGAGGAGCTGGGCCCGACGGCGAGCCGAGGCCGTGCCCACCCGCATGCCGGGTCGGAGCCGGCTGGCACCGACCAGGGCATCGCGGGGATCCCCGCGTCTCAGATAGGCGCCCACAGACAGCCCGGCGGTGTCCTTCGAGGTCATGTCCTTGGCCGAGTGGACGGCGGCGTCGATCCTCCCCTCGAGCAGCGCCTCCTCGAGCTCCTTCACGAACACGCCCCGCCCGTCGACAGCTCCCAAGGGCCGGGTGCGATCGCGATCGCCGGAGGTGGTGATGGGAACGAGGGCGATCTCCAGGCCGGGTCGGCGGAGAAGCTCGGCCGCCCTCTCGGCCTGGGTCAGAGCCAGCCTACTGCCGCGGGTGCCGACCCGAAGCAGCATCGTCCCCCAGCCCGAACAGGTAGCGGACGGTATCGGCGTAGACGGAGCCGTCGGCCCCCAAGGCCGCCTCCTTCATGCGCACCGTGGGCAGGTGGAGGAGCTTGTCGACGATGCGAGCGGTGATGGTCTCCACCGCCCGCCGCTCGCTCTCGGACAGACCGTGGAGCCGCCCCCGAGCCCGTTCCAGCTCAGCCGCTCGAATCTCCTCGGCCAGCGCCCGCAGGGAGGCGATGGCCGGCACCACCCGCCGCGAGGCCAGCCAGGCACGGAACCGCTCCGCCTCGGCCACCACCATCTCCTCGGCTCGGGTCGCCTCCCGGCGCCGTCCTGCCAGGCTGTCGGCGACCACCGCCTCCAGATCGTCGATGTCGTACAGGTAGCAGCCGGGAAGCTGGTGGATGGCGGGGTCGAGATCGCGAGGAACGGCGATGTCGATGAAGAAGAGGGGCCTGCCCCCTCGCTTCCGTACCGCCGGGGCGACGTCGTCGCGGCGGAGCACGTATCCGGGAGCTCCCGTGGAGGCCACCACCACGTCCATTTGGGCGAGCCGGCCGGGTACCTCCTCCAGGGACAGGGGCCGACCGCCCACCTGAGAGGCGAGCTCGGCTGCCCGCTCCTGCGACCGGTTGGCGACGGCAGCGATGCGAGCACCCCGAGAGACGAGGCTCTTGGCGGCCAGATCGGCCATCCTGCCGGCTCCCAGGAGGAGCACCGCGCAGGCGGAGAGATCGCCGAACAGCTGCTCGGCCAAAGCCGCTGCCGCCGACGGCACCGAGGCCGGGCTCTCGCCGATGGCCGTCTCCGAGCGGACCCGCCGGCCGACGTGGATGGCTTGCCGAAACAGCCGGTCGAGGAGGAGCCCGGGAGCTCCTGCCTCGTACGCCGCTCGCACCTGCCCCAGGATCTCTCCCTCGCCGGGGACAAGGGAGTCGAGGCCGCTGGCCACCCGAAAGAGGTGGAGGGCCGCCGCTTCGTCCCGCAGCCGGTAGCACGCCTCCTCCAGCCGCTCCCCCTGGAGGCCTCCGATGGCAGCGAGAACATCCCCGGCCAGATCCTCGGCTCGGTCGCCATCCTCCCCGGCCAGGTACAGCTCTGTCCTGTTGCAGGTGGACAGGCAGACGGCCTCGCCCACCTGCTCGGCCAGCCGGCGGGCAAGATCGGAGGCGGCGGCAGTGCCCAACGCCACCCGCTCCCTCACCTCCACGGGGGCCACACGATGGGAGAGACCGACGAGGACGATGCCCATCAGGAGAAGTGGGTCAAGGGAAGAGCCAGCAGTCGCGCCACCGCCACCAGCAGGAAGCCGGTCAGAGCCAGCCAGGCGGCCCGCCGGCCCCGCCAGCCCGCCTCCACCCGGAGCAGGAGGTAGAGGGCGTACACGGTCCAGGTGAGCAGCGTCACGGCCATGAGGGCGTCCAGCCGGGCCGCCTCGCTTCCCAGGCGGACCAGCCCCACAGCCATTCCGGCAGTGAGGGCCGGCAGGGCTGCCGCCACCGTGCGACCGGCGATGGTATCCAGAGTCACCAAAGACGGCGCCCGCCCGAGCAGCCTGCCCGTCCGGCGCAACTTCAGCCTCCTCTCCTCCCACAGGTACAGGCCGGATACGGCCGCCGCCACGGTGAAGCCGGCAAAAGCGGCCAGCACCAGGCCCACGTGGAGGGTGAGGAATAGGGCCGAGAACCGGCTGTCCTGCTCTCCGTCTATACCCCCTCCCAACCAGGCCACGAGGAGGAGGCCGGCGGCGAAGGGCATGACCGCCAGGCCGAGCAATCGAAACCGGTCCCGGCAGCCCCAGATCAGGTAGCAGCCCACCACCAGCCACACGAACAGGTTCAGCGATCCCGGCCAGTCACCCCAGGGAAAGCCGCCGCTACGGGCAGCCTGCACGGCCAGTAAGGCAGTCTGCACCAGCCAGCCGATGCGAGCTCCCCAGATGGCAAGCAGGCCGGCTCGACCGGGGCGGCGGGCGTCGCCGGCATAGGCAACGGCGGCCTCACCGTAGGCAACGAGGGTCGGCCAGAAGAGGAGCTCAGCCAACGGCCGCCTCCTCGGGCTCACGCTCCGCCTGCGGCCGCCTCTCCCTGCCCAGCCGCTCAGCCAGCTCCGCCACCTCCCGCTCCAACCGCTGCACCTTGGCCGCCATGATGACCACGTACAGGAGTACAAGCAGGAACACGGCCAGGTAGGCGGCGGCCACGTACTTCTCCTCGGGCGTCACGTCACAAGCTCCCGCAGCTCCCGCAGGCGAGCGTCCAGGCGTTTGCCGGCCAGCTCGAGACGGTACAGGAGGTAGGCCAGAGACAGCATCGCCGCCAGACAGACGAGGAAGGTGAGGAACTGGGAGCCGGCCATCTGCGGCCCCTCCCGGGTGAAGGTGACGGGGTGGATGAAGTTCTCGGCCAAGCGGATGGCGAGGAAGGACACGGGGATGAGTACCACCCCGAACAGGGCGTACACGGCCGACAGGTTGGCACGCTGGGGGCCCGGCTCGACCGAGTAGCGGAGCATGAAGTAGGCCGAGTAGAAGAGGAACAGAATCAGGAAGAGGACGAGCTGCCGCTCGCTCCACACCCACCAGTGGCCCCAGCTGATCTTGGCCCAGAGAGAGCCGGTGATGAGGGTCAAGGCTCCGAAGATGACCCCTTGGTGGACGGCCACGTAGCTCTCCAGATCAGCCGTGGGAGGCCTCTTCCACAGGTGGAGGAAGGCCTTCAGGCCGGCCCAGGCGAAACAGGCATAGGCAGTGAGAGCCACGGGCACGTGGAAGTAGAAGATCTTCTGGTTGAGCCCGTCGGCATCGACCGGGGCATAGAAGAAGACGAGCGCCACAGCCGCCGCCATGAGCGCCGCCGCGACCACGGCCAGAGCCGTGAGCGGGTTATTCCGTGACCACGTACTCAAAGGAGGCCCAGGAGATGATGGCAAAGACGAGGTCGTACAGGGCGAGGAAGCCGAGGTAGCGGCCGGGGTGGTCGGCCACGCTGGCTCCCACCCCTCCTACTACCACGGGAATGGCCAAGGGCAGGAAGAGGAGGGGGAGGAGGAGCTCCCGGGCTCGGCTGACCGAGGCCATGGCTGACAGCACCGTCCCCACCGCCACGATGCCGACATCGGCCAGAGCCACCGCCACCACGGTGCTCCAGCCGACCCCCGAGAAGAGCAGGCCGAAAGCGGGCAAGGCCACCACCTCGGCCAGGCCCAGGAAGGCCAGCACCGCCACACTCTTGCCGAGCCAGATGGCGCTGCGGTCGCAGGGGGCGAGGAGGAGGCCGTCCATGAGGCCCTGCTCGCGCTCGGCCACGAACGTCCGCGTCAGGCCGAGGAGGGCGGTGAACACGATGGCCACCCACAGGAGTCCCGTGGCCGCGGTGTGCGAGCTCCCCGCCGGCAGGGCGAAGTGGAAGACGACCAGCGCCGACACCACGAACAGGAGCATGGCGGGCAGGGTGTCCCGGGCCCGGAGCTCGAGCACGAGATCCTTGCGGGCGAGTACGGCCACGTCTCCCAGGTAGCGCCTCATGACCTCACCCGAACGCCATCCGGGCGCTGGCCAAGGGGGCCAGGCGAGCGACGTCGTGGCTGGCCACGACAAAGGTGCAAGTGGGACGAAGCTCCCGCAGCTCCCGGTCGAGGAGAGCGGCCCCTGTCTCGTCCAGACCGGCGTACGGCTCGTCCAAGAGCAAGAGCTCCGGCTCATGGAGAAGAACCCGGCAGAGGGCCAGCCGCTGGAGCATGCCCCGGGAGTAGCTTCCCACCCGCTCGTTGCGAGCCCGCCACAACCCAAACCGCTCCAGCAACATTCCTATCCGCTCCCGCCGCTCGGCCACGCGGTACAGACGACCGTACAGGTCGAGGTTCTCCACCGCCGTCAGCTCCCGGTAGACGAGCGGCTCGTGAGCGAGGAACCCCATCCGTCGCCGGGGCACGTCCACCTGGAGCTCGCCGGTCGTGGGCGCCGCCAGGCCGGCACAGAGCCGAAGGAGGGTAGTCTTGCCGGAGCCGTTGGGACCGGTGACGAGGAGGAAGCCCCCCCGGGGAAGCTCGAGCTCCAGCCCCTCGAACACCCGCTTATCGCCGTACCGCTTGCCGAGGTTGCGGGCTCGGATCACCCTGCGAGTGTAGAGAGAGCCGCCGGTGCGCGGCCGGCAGATGTCCCGTCGGCGCCGGCGCCGGGGCGGCGCCTGGCTAGGCGCCGGCGTGGTCGCTGTCGACCTCGAGCGGGAGGGTCGGGTCGCTCGCCCACTCGAGCAGGGAGCCGTCGTAGACAGCCACGTTGGTATGGCCGAGCAGGGTGAGGACGAAGGCGTCGCTCGTGGCGGCGATCCCGCCGCCGCAGTACGTGATCACGCGCGGCTTGGCGAGCATCTCGGCCAAGCGGGCCTCGAGCTCGGCCCGGGGGAGGTAGCGGCTCGTCTCCGGATCGACGAGCTCCGCCGCCGGGACGTTCCACGCTCCCGGGATATGCCCGCGGCGGGGATAGCCCACGTCGTCGCCTCGATGCTGCTCGCGGGAGAGGGCGTTGACGATGCACGTGGCCCCGTCGCCGATGGCCGCCAGGACCTCCTCCTTCGTCGCAAAGAGCCACGGCCGGCGGCGAACGACGAAGCGGGTGGGCGGCCGCGCCGGCGGGGGCTCGGCCGTGACCGGCCGGCCCTCGCCCGTCCAGGCCCGCCAGCCTCCGTCCAGCACGGCGGCGGCGTCGAAGCCGTAGGCGCGCAGCATCCACCACAGGCGCGTGGACCACTCGGGCGAGCCCGTGCGGTCGTAGACGACGACGCGCGTCCCCTCGCCGATCCCGAGCGCCTCCATGCCCGCAGCGAAGCGGGCGTCGTCGGGCGCCATGCAGGGAAGCGGCGTGTCGGGATCGGCGAGGCCGGAGAGGAGGTCGGCGAACGCGCTCCCCGGGATGTGGGCGCGCTCCCAGTCGGGCCGCCCCGACACCGTCTCGTAGCCCTCGGGGGTGCGGCGAAGCCACACGGTCGTCTCCACGATGCGCAGATCGGGTGCTCCCAGCTCCGCCGCCAACCACTCGGTGGAGACGAGCGGCTCCACGGGGCGGAGTCTAGCTTCCCTAAGTCAGCGCCTCCGCCAAGACGAAGGCCAGGAAAGCCAGGCTGATCAGGCCGTTCACGGTGAAGAAGGCAGCGTTCAGCCGGCGCAGATCGTCCGGGGAGACGAGGGCGTGCTCGTAAGCCAGGAGCAGCGCCACCGTGGCCACCCCCAGCCAGTACGCCGGTCCTCCCGCCAAGACCACGCCCACCCCGGCCAAGAGTCCCACGGTAGCCCCGTGCGACAGCCGCGAGGCAAAGAAGGCGGCCCGAGGGCCGAACCGGGCGGCCAGGGAGTGGAGACCCTGGGCCCGGTCCACCTCCAGGTCGAGGAGGGCGTACAGGAGATCGAAGCCGGCTACCCACGCCGCCACCGCCCCGCCCAGGAGCCATGCCTGGAGGGGAAGCTCCCCGGCCACCGCCACCCATCCGCCCACCGGGGCGAGGCCGTCCACCAGCCCCAGCCACAGATGACAGAGCCAGGTGAAGCGCTTGAGGTAGGGGTAGACGACGAACATGGCTACCGGGATCGGCCACAGCCACCGCACGAGCGGATGGAGCTGCCAGACGGCGGCCACAAACAGCCCCAGGGAGCCGGCGCAGAAGAGCACCACCTGGCCGGGACGGAGGAGCCCCCGGGGGAGCTCCCGGTCGGCGGTGCGGGGGTTCCGGGCGTCGATGCCGGCGTCGATGAGGCGGTTCAGAGCCATAGCCAGCGACCGGGCTCCCACCATGGCCACGGTCACCCAGACCAGGTCGTGCCACCCCGGCCACCCGTCCACGGCCAGGAAGGCGCCCACGTAGGCGAACGGGAGAGCGAAGACGGTGTGCTCGATCTTGACGAGGGACGCGAACCGGCGCGGGTAGGCGAGGACGCCGCCGATCACGTCTGCCGGTGCGCAGTCTCGGCGCCGGCCAGGAGCTCCAAGGCGTGCCTGAGCGCGGGCCTGAGCACGGCGAAGCCGTCCCGACAGCCGCCGGGGGAGCCGGGCAGGTTCACCACCAGCGTACTCCCGACCACGCCCGCCACGGCCCGGGAGAGAAGGCCGTGGGGCGTCCTCGCCCTGGCGTCGGCCCGGATGGCCTCGGCGATGCCCGGGGCCGTGCGCTCCACCACAGACAGCGTGGCCTCGGGAGTGACATCCCGCGCGGCTAGGCCGGTACCGCCGGTGGTGAGGACGAGCGGCACCTCCCCAGCGAGCTCGCGGATGGCGGCGGCGATAGCCTCCTGCTCGTCGGGAACCACCCGCCGGGCCACCTCGTAGCCCTCTTGGCGCAGGAGCGCGGCCAGAAGATCGCCGCTTCTGTCCTCCCGTCTCCCTTGCCAGACGCCGTCGGAGACGGTGAGTACGGCCGCCTTCACCCTTCCTCCTTCGTCTTCTCCACCAGCTGTACCTGCTCCACCACCAGGCCCCGGTCGATGCCCTTGGCCATGTCGTACACGGTCAAAGCCGCCACCGCCGCGGCGGTCAGGGCCTCCATCTCCACCCCCGTCCACGCCAGCGTCTCTACCACCGCTCGAATCTCCGCCCCCGCTTCCTCCACGTCGGCCCGGACAGCCACGTGAGAGAGAGGCAAGGGATGGCAGAGCGGGATGAGCTCGCTGGTGCGCTTGGCGGCCATGATGCCCGCCAGCTCGGCGGCCGCCAGAGCATCTCCCTTGGGCAGGTCGCGGAGGCGGGCGGCCGTCTCCGGGGCCATGCGCACCCGGGCCACGGCCACCGCCCGCCGCCGGGACAGAGGCTTGCCCCCTACGTCCACCATGCGCAGGCGGCCTTCCTCGTCCAGGTGGGACAGGCCCTCCGTCACCGACCCCCGCCTTCCTGGCCGTCTTCCCATCCGCAAACAGCGCCGGTTCCCTGCCGGGCCCTCACGGGGGCGATGTTAGCGGCGCATCCGGGCCGGCACCCGGTCGAGATCGTGGAGGAGCGACTCCACCCACCAGCGAAGGTCGTGCTCCACCACCCGGGCCCGGATCGCCCGCTGCCGTTGCCGGCGCTCCGCTACGGGCATGGTCAGGGCCTGGAACAGAGCCTCGGCTTGGCCGTCGACATCGAAGGGGTTGACAGCGACCACCCACGGGGCCAGCTCGTCGTAGGCGCCGGCGTTCTCGGACAGGACGACAACGCCGTCCCGGGTGTTCACCAGCGGCCCTTCCTTGGCCACCAGGTTGAGCCCATCGAAGATGGAGCTCACGAGCAGCACGTCGTACTCCAGGTAGGCGGCCACCGACCGGCAAAAGTCGTCCTCGATCCGGAGGTCGATGGGCTGCCATCCGTCCCCGGCCAGGCGGCTGTTCACCTCCGCCACCGTCGCCTCGATCTCGGCCAGGTAGGCGGCGTACTCGGGGATCTCCTGCCGGGAGGGATCGAGCAGAGCCAGCAATCCCACCCGCCCGCGCAGCTCGGGATGGCGGCCGAGCAAGAGCTCGAAGGCACGAAATCCTCGCACGATGTTCTTGGCCGGATCGGTGCGATCGACCCGTATCACCAGGAGCTCGGGCCGGCAGCGGCGGATCTCCTCCCGGCGCTCGAGCACGGTCTCGTCCCCGGCCAGAGCGGCGAACTCAGCCGGGTCCACGGAGATGGGCCGGGCCACGGTCAGGGTGCGCATGCCGGCGTGCTCGACCACGTCGCCGGTGCAGACAGCGTCGACAACGGCCGCCGCTGAGCCGAGGAAGCTGCGCTGCCAGCGGCGGGTGTGGAAGCCGACCAGATCGTTGGCCAAGAGACCATCGTGCACGGCCACCCGCAGGTCCCGGGGAAGGACGCTCCACGACTCCGGCCCCACCCAGGGAATGTGGACGAAGTGGGCGAGGAGAGCGTCGGGCGCCTGGTCACGGACGAGGCGGGGAGCCAGATACAGGTGGTAGTCGTGGAAGAAGACGGCGGCCTCGGGGTCGCGGTCGAGCTCGTCCAGAACAGCGTCGGCGAAGGCTCGATTCACGGCCAGATACCCCTCCTCCCACGCCTCTCGGAAGCGAGCGTCCAAGCTGGGCACCCGAGCCAGATCCCACAACCGGTGCTGGATGAACCAGAGCATGGGGTTGGCTACTACCCCGTAGAACAGCTCGTACGCCCGGGGCTCGTGGACGACGAGACGGAGTCGGAACGGTGCCCCGTGGCGGGAGCGCTCCTCGATGGCGCCGCCTCCCGCCTCCGCCGCCACCGCCCGGTCCTCGCCCGACAGGGCGCTCGCCACCCAGGTGACCTGGTAGTGGGAGACGAGGGCCCCGAGAGCGGTCACCAGCCCGCCCCCGCCCCGGCGGGCGGTGCGGCGGCCCTCCTCGTCCCTCCCGTAGACGATAGGGCCTCGGTTGGAGACGACGATCAAGCGGCGGCCCTGCCCCACGGAGGAAGCGTATAGCCCTGCCCGTCGGTAGCGGGAGTCCGGTCAGGCGGCCGCCACCACCGCCAGCTCCACCCCCTCCGTGTCGTTCCCGAGCAGGCGATTGAACAGGGCCAGCCAGTCGCGGAGGAGGCGGGGGGTGAGGAAGTCCTTGCGCACCCGCTCCTTCCCCCGCAGCCCGCGCCGGCGGCCCTCGTCGGGATCGGCCAGGATCTCCAGACAGGCGCGGGCACAGGCGGCGGAGCTATCCACCAGCCAGCCCGTAACGCCATCCTCGATCTGGACGGCGATGCCGCCCACCCGGCCGCCCACGGTGGGCTTGGCCTTCCACAGAGCCTCGGCCACGGTCAGCCCGAAGCCCTCTCGGATCGACTTCTGCACCACCGCCGCCGAGTGCACCTGGAAGGCGTTCACCTCCACCGAGCCCACGTTGTTGAGGTTGGACAGGATGAAGATGTCGCGGTCGTCGCCGGCGTAGGCCACCGTCTGACTGTAGAAGTCCCACCCTTCTGGATCGTCATGAGCCATGGAGCCGACCAAGGCGAGCTGGACGTCGGGGCGCTCCTCCTTGACCAGCCGGTAGGCGTCGATGACTCCCAGAGGATCCTTCCAGGGATCGAAACGGGAGATCTGGGTGAGAAGGGGTCGCTCGATGTCGATGCCGAACTGGTCGACGATGTAGGCCGCGTCCTCCGGCGGGAGAGCCATGTTCTTGGGGGTGAGGGGATCGATGGCCGGCGGCCAGATGTAGGCGGGCGGAAGCCCCGCCCCCGGAGGCACGTACTCCTTGAGGTGGAACACAGCGGCGTCGTAGCGGCGGATCCAGGGAAGGAGGAACTCGAGGACATCCGGGTTGGGGGCCGACAGGTCGATGTGGCAGCGCCAGATCCAGCGCGCGCTCGTCTCTGCCACCTCCGCCACCATGGCTGCCGGCTGGGGGTCGTGGACGATGACGAAGTCGTAGTCGTCGTCCAGGTGACGGGCGTTGGCCCGGTTGTACCGCCGGTAGATGGCCTCCTGCTCCGCCGTCAGGCCCACCGGGCTCCCTTGCAGGGCGTTGTGGATGGTCTTGGTGGTCTGGAAGAACTCCTGGTGCCCGTGAATGATCCGCCACTCCACATCCAGTCCCACGTCGGCCATGAGCGGTACCAGCGTGTAGTTGATCTCCGCCACCCCGCCTCCGAAGGCCGTCGCCGACAGGTGGAGCACGCGCTTTCCGACCAGGGGGGCCGCCAATCGCCGGATGGCGTCGATCTGCCCACGGGAGGCGATGGACGCATAGTCGGCGAGGCCCTTGTGACCGACGTTGACGAGCTGAAGCATGGTAGGGCGCGAGCGCGATGCGAGGATAGCGGCCGCTCCCACTACCAGCTCGGGGAGACCGTTTTCACGTGAAAACGGGGGTCAGCTATCGACGGCCGTCAGCCGCCCGCCCTCGGGCTCAGGCAACCGGCCCAGGGCAGGCATGGTAAGCGTGAACACGGTCCTCCCCGGCTGCGACTCCAGCCGGAGAGCACCGCCCATCAGGCGGGCCAGCTCGCGGGCGATAGCCAAGCCGAGACCGCTCCCCGACGCCTGGGTGCCGTCCACCCGGTAGAAGCGCTCGAACACATGCGGGGCCTCGTCGGGGGCGATGCCGGGGCCGTCGTCCTCCACCGCCAGGGACACCCCCTGCGGCCCCCGGGAGGTCCGTACGCGCACCGTCGTCCCGGGCGGGGTATGGACGAGGGCGTTCTCGACGAGGACGCGGACGATCTGGAGCGACCGCTGCTCATCGGCCAAGGCGCAGGCATCCCCGTCGCCCTCCACCTTCACGACGTGACCGCTCTGGCGGGCTACAGCGGCGAACTCCTCGGCCACGGCCTGGGCCAGCTCGCTCAGTACCACCGGTTCCCGGCGCAGCTCGAGCTGGCCCGCATCCAGTCGAGATAGGTCGAGGAGGTCGGTGGCCAGCTTCTCCAGCCTCGTCACCTGCTCCCGCATGGTGGCGAGAAACTCCCGCCGCGTCGCCTCGTCCAGCTCCTCGTCGGCGAGGAGCTCGAGGAAGCCGCCCAGGGAGAAGAGGGGCGTGCGTAGCTCGTGAGAGGCGTTGGCGATGAACTCGCGCCGGGCCCGGTCGAGCTGGGCCAGCTGCACCCGCATCCGCTCGAAGGCCCGGGCCAGCTCGCCTACCTCGTCGGCTCCCAGATCCACCACCGGCTCGTCGAAGCGGCCGCCGGCGATGCGCTCGGCGGCCCGCTCCAGCTTGCGGATGCGGCGGGCGAACAGCCACGCCCCGGCGTAGCCGACGATGAGGACGATGAAGAGAACGATGCCGCCGGCCACGAGCAGTCTCTGACGCACCAGCCCCACCTCGCTCAGCACCTCCTGGAGGGACGCCGACAGGAGGAGCACCGACCCGTCTCGGCTCACAGGCGCAGCGGCCTCGGCGAACCGCACCTCATTCCGCTCCACGATCCCGCTCCGCGGCTCCAGCGCCAGCGACGCCTGAAGCGCGATGGGGTCGTTCTCCACGTCGGCGGAGCTGAGACCGCCTCGCGAGTCCTCCACCACGCTCAGGGCCGGGGGTGCCTGGGACAGGCGCCGGAACAGGATCACGCGAGCGTTGGCGGTCGCAGCGGCGTTGTCGAAGAAGTCGGGATCGAACGGGTGCCGCACATACTGGCGGGCGAGAGTGGGAGCGCTCCGCTCCAGCGCCGACAGCTTGCCGTTGACGAGCCTGCTCTCCAGGGAGGGCGCCACCACCAGGAACACGATGGCCAACGCTCCCGCCACCACCAACAGCAGCGCCAGGCTGAGGGTGGCGCCGACGCTGCGGAGAGGGTTCATCGGTCGCTGAAGCGGTAGCCGACCCCGCGGACGGTGAGGATGTACCGGGGCTCGCTGGGCACAGGCTCGATCTTCTCGCGCAAGTGGCGTACGTGGACGTCGATGGTGCGGGGATCCCGGTACTCAGCGCTCCCCCACACCGCCTCCAGGAGCCCCTGCCGGCTGTGTACGCGGCCCGGGCGGGAGGCGAGGGCCCGCAGAAGCTCGAACTCCACGTAGGTGAGATCCACCGACCGCCCGTTCACCACCACCGCCCGCCGGGCCGGATCGATGACGATCCCGCCCCGGATGATGGTCTCGACATCGCGGGCATCGTGGCGGGGCGCCGCCGCCCGGCGGAGAACCGCTCGCACCCGGCTGCGGAACTCCCGGATGGAGAAGGGCTTGGTGATGTAGTCGTCGGCCCCCAGCTCCAGCCCCAGGACCTTGTCCACCTCGTCGTCGCGGGCCGTGAGCATGATGATCGGGACATGGCTGGCCGCTCGCAGCCGCTTGCACACCTCCAGCCCATCCAGGCGGGGAAGCATGAGGTCGAGCACCACCAGATCGACCGGTTCCTCAGAGAACCGCCTCAGCGCCTCCTCGCCGTCTCGGGCGGCTACCACCCGGTACCCGTCGCGCTCGAGCGGGTAGGTGAGGAGCTTCTGGATCGCCTCCTCGTCGTCGACGAGGAGAATGGTCGCGGGGTTGGCCATCGGACCGCGGGTTAGCGCCACCTACTATAGCCGCGCTATTCCCCGCTTCCCTGCGCCTTCCCCCCCTGTGGCCACCCGACGGCGGCCCCGCCCCGGATCCCTGCACCGCCCCATCAACGCCGGTCTGTACCGTGCCTCGTGGTTGCTCGCGGCCGTCGCCGTGGTGGTACTCGCTCTGACCACCGAGCGGCCGCAGGCTCTGCCCGCCCCCGCCCTACCGCCCACCTTCGACGCCGCTGGGGCCGCGCGCCTGGCGGTCGAGCTCGCCTCCACCTACCCCGACCGCTCGCCCGGCTCGCCGGGCTCTCTCGGCGCCTGGCGCTGGCTCCTCGACCGGCTGGGCGAGCTCGGCCTCAGCCCCGACAGCGACCTCTTCTCGGCCACCATCCCTGGACGCGGGCGGGTGGAGCTCCGCAACCTGGTGACGGTGATTCCCGGCCGCACCGCCGATGCCATCGTCGTTATGGCTCACCGAGACACCCTGCCCGGTGGGCCGGGAGCGGACGACAATGCTTCCGGCACGGCCGCCCTCATCGAGCTCGCCCGCGCCTACGCGACTCCCACCGCTCGAGCCGCCACGGGCGGTCTGGCGCCCATCCACACCCTCATCTTCCTCTCCACCGACGCCGGCGCCTTCGGCGGGCTGGGGGCCCGGCGCTTCGCCCGCTCATCCCCCTACGCTCCCCGCACCGTGGCCGCCATCAACCTCGACGCCGTCTCTTCCCCCGGTCAGCCCCGACTGGAGATCGCCGGCGAGGGCCCCCGGTCGCCCTCGTCCCTGCTCGTCGGCACCGCCGCCGCCCGCCTGCGCGAGCAGACAGGACGAGGGCCGGCGCGGACAACGGCGTTGGGTCAGCTCATCGACCTCGCCTTTCCCTACAGCCTGTACGAGCAGGCGCCTCTCCTCGCCCGGGGCATCCCCACCATTACCATCACCACCCGGGGTGCCCGTCCCCCCGACAGCCGCGACCACCCCTCCGCTATCGACGTCGCCCGGCTGGGCCAGGTGGGTCGAGCTGCCCAGGCTCTGCTCAGCTCCCTCGACACCGGCGCCGAGCTCGTGGGGGGAACCGCCCCGACCTGGTACGTGGCCGGCCGTGCCGCCCGTGGCTTCGCCCTCAGGCTGCTCTTGCTGGCCGTGCTCGTCCCCTTCCTCGTCTCCGTCGTCGACCTCCTCGCCCGCTGCCGACGGCGGGGCATCCCTCTCGCCCCCGCCCTCCGCAGCCTGCGCAGCCGCCTTCTCTTCTGGCTGTGGGCGGGAGCCCTCTTCTACCTCTTCGGCTTCCTGGACGTCTGGCCAGGGGGGACCCCGGCGCCGGTGTCCCCTTCCACCCAGGCAGCCGGCCACTGGCCGCGCCTGGGCTTGGCCGGCTACATCGTCCTCCTCGCCGTAAGCTGGCTTGTCGCCCGTGACCGCCTGGTACCCCGCCGCCGCCCCGGGCCCGAGGAAGAGCTGGCAGGCCAGGTGGGGGCGCTTCTCCTCCTCGCTCTCGTGGCTCTCGTGGCCAGCCTCGCCAACACCTTCCTGCTCCTCTTCCTGCTCCCCTCCCTCCATGCCTGGCTGTGGCTAGCCCAGGTCCGCCGCTCGAGGCCGGCGGCACGCCTCTCGCTCGCTGCCGTCGGCCTCGCCGGCCCGGCCCTCCTCGTCGGCTCCTTTGCCGTTCGCTTCCGGCTCGGCCTCGATAGCCCCTGGTACCTTGCCGAGCTGACCGCCATCGGCTACATCCCTGTCGTGACCGTCTTCGTCTTCCTTGCCTGGCTCGCCGCCGCTGCCCAGCTCTTCTCCATCGAGGCAGGGCGGTACGCCCCTTACCCGGGGCGGGCTGAGCTCCGTCCGGGTCCCCTCCGCCGCTCCCTCCGCACGCTCGCCCGCGCCCGTTCCCACCGACTCCGCTCGGGACGGTAATCGTGCGGGCGGCGACTCGGGCGACAGGCACCTTCCTGGCCGGCGCCGGTGTCCTCGGGCTCGCCTGGACCCTCCTCGTCTGGCAGTGGCAGGACCCTTTCACCGCCCTCTACACCGCCTACCAGCAGCGGCGGCTGGCTGCGGCCTACGACCGCATGGTGGCTCTCTACCGGCCCCCTCCACTCCCTCTTCCCGGTGGCCGATCTCGCTCCCTTCCCACCTCGCCACAGGCATCCAGTCGCCAGGTGGTGGTCGCCGCCGTCCGCCGGCAGGCTCGTGCCTTTCGCCACGATCTTCGGGACGGCCAGCCTCTCGGCCGCCTGCGCGTCCCCCGCCTCGGCCTTAGCTCGGTGGTAGTGGCGGGGACGGACACGGAGTCGCTGAAGAAGGGACCCGGCTGGTACACAGGCACCCACCTTCCCGGCGAGGGCGAGCTCGTCTACATCGCCGGCCACCGCACCACCTACCTCGCTCCCTTCGCCCACATCGACCGCCTGCGACCGGGAGACCTGGTACGCCTGGAGATGCCGTACGCCACCTTCCTATACCGGGTACGAAGCCACGTCATCGTGCCTGCCGACGACCTCGCCCGCCTGCGCTCCCCCGGCCGGGAGGTGGTGGCTCTACAAGCCTGCCACCCCCGCTTCTTCGCTACCCACCGCTACATCGTCTACGCCGAGCCGGTGCGGGTACTACCCCGCGGTGGCCGGGCCTACGCCGTCCGTCCATTGACCCCCTCCCCCGATCGGGCCGCCCCCGGCCCAGGCTAGAGCTCCCCGCCGGCCAGACGGAGGTAACGAACGGGCTGGCGGGCCGGCAGGACGCCCTCTCCCCGGGGAATGAGCACAAGAGCGTCCGCCTCCGCCGCCCTCACGATCATGTGCGAGTCCTGACCGGACACGGGCGCCACCACAGGTCCGGTCTCCCCGGCCTGCGTCCGCGCCCGCAGAAGCTGGTCGCGGGACCGATCCCGGGCCACGGCCACCGCCAGCACAGCCGGCTGGAAGGCGGGGCCGGGATCGGCGGCACCCTGGAGAGCGAGGAGAGCGGGACGGACGAAGAGCTCGCCGCCGACCAGCGCAGACACGGGATTGCCAGGAAGGCCGAACACGAGCTTCGTCCCCAGGCAACCGAAGAAGACGGGCTTGCCCGGCTTGACGGCCACTCCCCAGAAGACCTCTTTCACCCCCAGCTCGGCCTTCACCCGGCGCACGAGGTCGTGGGGCCCCACCGACACGCCGCCGGTGGTAATGAGAACGTCGCTCTCCAACCCTCGGGAGATGGCCTCCCTGTGCGCTTCCTCGTCGTCTCCGACCGGTTCCAGCCGCTCCACCTCCGCTCCCGCGGCCTCTACCTGCGCCGCCAGCATGGCCCCGTTGGCCTCGTATACCTCCCCCGGCGCCAGCGGCTGGCCGGGGCGACGAAGCTCCGTGCCCGTGGCCACCACCGCTACCCGGGGCCGGCGGCGGCAGCGCACCTCGGCCACGCCGGCCGCAGCCAGAGCCCCGATCTGGGCTGGCCCCAGCCGCGCCCCCGCCGCCACCACCATCCCCCCGGCCGCTACATCCCCTCCCCGCGGCCGGATGTTGGCCCCCGCCGGTACCGCCGGTACGTCCACCTTCCCGTCCAGCGACACCACCTGCTCCAGCGGCACGACGGCGTCGGCTCCCTCGGGAACGACACCACCGGTGGCGATGGCCATCGCCTCCCCCGGTCGCAGAGGACGGTCGACCGGTCGTCCAGCGGCCACGCTCGCCACCACGGGAAGGCGTCCCGGCGTGTCGGCCGCCCGCAGGGCATAGCCGTCCATGGCCGAGCTCGGGAAGGGAGGTAGATCGACGGTAGCCACCGCCGCCTCGGCAAGAATCCGCCCCCGGCACTGCTCCACCGGCACCCGCTCTACCGCCAGCGGCGCTGCCCGAGCGAGGACCGCCGCGACCGCCGCATCAAGGGAGAGGAGGCTCGCCATGGCGAGATACGGTACCGCCGTCTGCTCGCCCTCGCCCCGGCTTTGCCTACCTGGAAGACTCCCCGATGCCGCCGGCCTACCGGCCGGGCGCTCCCGCTCCCGGGAAGTCCACCCCGGCCCTGGGAGCGGACGGCTCCTCTCGTATCTTCCCCGCCCCTACGGGCTCCTGCTCGCTGGCAGGGGGAGGAGGCGGAGGGAGAGGAAGGGCGTGGGGTCCCCGCTGGAACGGCCTCCACTGGGCCGGCTGAGCGGGCTCCGGCCAGCCGAGGGGAGGGGAGTAGCGAAGGGTGCGGCTCATGAACCGTCGCCAGATCTCGGCCGGGAAGCTACCCCCGGTGACCGCGATGCCGTGCACATCCTCCATGGGAACCTCGCCCTGGGGGTATCCGACCCACACCGCCGCTGCCAAGTTGGGCGTGTAGCCACAGAACCAGGCATCGGCGTGGTCGTCTGTCGTTCCCGTCTTTCCCGCCGCCGGTCGGTCCAACCGGGCCCGGGTACCCGTACCGTAGAAGAGGTTCTCCTCCAGGATCTTGGTCACCACGGCCGCCACCCCGTCGGCGAGGACGCGCCGGCGGAGGGGTCTGCCCCAGGAAGCCTCCCGGTCCTCTCGACCTCCGGGAAAGACGACCCGGCGGATGGCCATAGGCCGGGAGTACACGCCGCCCGCCGCCAGGGTGGCGTAGGCGGACGCCATGTCCAGAGGAGACACAGCCACCGATCCCAGACCGATGGAGGGAACTGCTGTCAGGGGCGTGCGCACCCCCAGCTTGCGGGCGGTGGCCACCACCTTGTCCGGGCCCACGTCCAGGGTGAGCTGGGCGTAGACGCTGTTGTCGGATCGGAGAGTGGCCCTGCGAACGGAGATGGGTCCCGCGTAGCGGCCATCGTAGGTGGACACTGTCCACAGCGGCGCCTGAGGGCTGGGACGGTAGGAGAAGGGCGCCGACACGTACACCGTGGACGAGGGATCCATCCCTTTCTCCACCGCCGCCGCCAGCACGAACGTCTTGAAGGTGGAGCCCGCCTGCCGGCGGGCCTGAGAGACGAGATTGAACTCGTTCCCCCGCCGGCCGGGAGTCACTGACACCATCGCCCTGATGGCGCCGTTGGCCGGGTTTATGGCCACCAGCGCCGCCGCCGGGTCGCCGGGCCGACCGAGGGTGTCGGCGATGGCCTGCTCGGCGGCCCGCTGAAAGCCGGGAGCGATGGTCGTGTACACCCTCAGCCCGCCCGAGCGGACCGTACTCGCCCCGTACTCGGCGATGAGCTGATCGCGCACGTAGCCGAAGAAGTAGGGCTCGCGGATGCGGGTGTACAGCTTGCCCGGGCGCAGGCGGAGGTCGCGGACGGCCAACGCCCCGTCGAGCTGCTTCTGAGTGATGTCCCCATGCTCGAGCATGGCCCGCAGGACGACGTCGCGCCGAGCCAGGGCCCCCTCCGGGTTGAGGAAGGGGTCGTACCGAGACGGGGCCTGTGGAAGCCCGGCCAGGAGCGCCGCTTCCACCAGCGTCAGCTGGCGGGCCGACTTGGAGAAGTACGTCTGCGCGGCCGCCTCCACCCCGTAGGCGTGGTTGCCGAAGTAGACGGTGTTGAGCCACGCTTGCAAGATGCGCTCCTTCGACCACTTGCGGCTCAGCTGCACCGCCAGGCAGGCCTCTCGAAGCTTGCGGGCCAGCGTCGGCCGCCGGGAGATGTACAGGTTGCGCACGAGCTGCTGGGTGAGAGTGGAGCCTCCCTCCACGACCTTTTGAGCGGTCACGTCCCGCCACAGAGCGCGGGCGATCCCCTGGTAGTCCAGCCCCCCGTGCTCGTAGAATCGGCGGTCCTCCACGGCCACGGTGGCCTTGCGCATCCACGGGCTCACCGCCCGCAGCGGCACCGGCTGCCGGTTCCGCTCGGCCGGGATAGCTCCCAGCAGGGAGCCGTCGGCGGCGTACACGAAGCTCGTCTGACCGATGGATACCGGCCGTAGGACGGAGAGGTCGCAGCTCGACCGGAACGCCTGCCGGCCGGCCACGCCGGCCGCAGCTAGGGCCGAGACGACGACCACCAGGATCGCGGCCGCCGCTTGCCGACGGCGGCGGCCGCGGCCGCGCCGGCGCAGCCGCCGGCGTCGAATGGCAGCCACGAGCCGTCTGTCCGCATCGGGCAGGAGCGACCCCATGCCGCGACTATGATCGAGACGACGTGACCACCGGTCAACGCCGCTGCCCGCGCCTCGCCCCTCGTCCGTGAGGAGAGGCGGCGCCTTGCCTGCGGCCTGCGCCGGCGGGGCGGCCGTCGCCCTGCTGGCGGTGGTGTCCGGCTGTGGAGAGCGGAGCGAGCCGGTCGGTCCTGCCTCCGCCCTGTACCCGATCACCGTCACGAGCGGTGACCGGCCGCTCGTCATCTCGCGGCCGCCGCGACGGATCGCCGTTCTCGACCCCCCCGCCGGCCGGATCCTGACCGCTCTCGGCGCCGGCGGCCGCATCGCCGGCATGCCCCTGGGACCGGCCGGTCGCGTCCGGCTCGACCGCCTGCGCCGCCTCCACCCCGATCTCATCGTCGCCGGGAGCAACGCCGACGAGGTCGAGCTGTCCCGGGCCGCGTCGGTGACGGGCGCCAGTGTCTACGTGGCTCCCAGCCGCTCTCTCCAGGAGGTCCAGCGGGCCATCAGCCAGCTCGGCCTCATCACGGCCAGGCCCGCTGCCGCTCGACGTCTCATCCGCCGCATCGAACAGGAGCGGCGGCGGGTCGCAGCGCGGCTGAAAGGAAGGCAGCGGGTGACGGTATTCGTCGACTTGGGCTTCTTCACTACCGCCTCCGACCAATCCCTCATCGGCGATCTCATCCGAGAGGCGGGCGGAGCCAACGTGGCCCCCGATCTGCCGGCGGGCGTCCCCATCCCTCTCCGTGACCTCTTGTCCGAGAACCCACAGGTGTACGTCACCCTGTCCGACAGCGGTACCACCCTCACCGGTCTGCGCAGACACCGCCAAGCCAGGCGGCTGAGCGCAGTCCGCGCGGGCCGCTTCGTGACCCTGGACGCCCGGCTGGTCGAGCCCGGGCCCCTCGTCGGCCGCGGCCTGAGAGCACTGGCCCGCGCTCTCCACCCCGATGCGTTTCGCTGACCTGGACGCCGTCACCGTGGACGGCTACGGCACCCTTCTCGAGCTGGAGGATCCGGTGGCCCGCCTCCAGCAGGCGCTCCGCCGCCGAGGCATCCACCGCCGCCGGACCCAGGTGCAGGCTGCCTTCGCCGCCGAGGCCGGTCACTACCGGCCCCGCGCCCACCTCGGCCGCGACCCGGACAGTCTGGCCGCTCTACGGCGGGAATGCGTGCAAGTGTTCCTGGAAGCCCTCCACGCCCCGCTTGCCTGCCACGAGTTCGTGGACGACTTCATGGCCTCCCTCGTCTTCCGTCCGGTGCCGGGCGCCGTAGAGACGTTGAGGCGGCTCCGTCAGCACGGTCTCGCCCTGGCTGTCGTCGCCAACTGGGACTGCTCCCTGTCGAGCCAGCTGCAACGGCTGGATCTCCACCACCTGTTCGCGGCGGTCATCACCTCTGCCGAGGCAGGCTTGCCCAAGCCCGACCCGACCCCGTTCCGGCTGGCCTTGGCCCGCCTGGGAGTCGAGCCCGCTCGGGCTCTGCACGTGGGAGACGAGCCCAGCGACGAGCAGGGAGCCCAGGCCGCCGGGATGCGGTTCGCACCGGCGCCTCTGTCTCAGGCCTTTCGAGACTGGCCGTGAGCGGGCGCCTCGCTGCCTGGTGGGTGCTGGTGGGCATCCAGATTCTGCTCGCCTACGTCTCCCGCCTCTCCGAGGGCAAGCCTCCTCCCGACGCCGTGTACCGGTACAGCTTGGCTGTGGCCGGCCTCATCCAGTACGGCTTGGTGCTGGCGGTGGTGCTCCTCATTGCCCGGGGACAGGCCCGGCGGCTTTTGGCCCTCCAGCCTCCTCGGTCGTGGGGACGAGCGGTCACCTTGTCCCTGATCCTCTTGGTCGGCATCTACGTGGTCACCTTGGCCCTCACCCCCCTCCTCCAACCGGGAGAGGAACAGGGGCTCGCTCCCGCCCGATGGGATCCGGAGCGCGCCGGCGCCTTCGCGGCCAGCTTCGCCGTCATCGCTCTCGTCGCCCCGGCCGTGGAGGAGCTGACCTACCGAGGCCTCGGCTACTCTCTCCTTGCCCCCGTCGGCCCCGTCGGTGCAGCTCTCGTGGTGGGCCTCGCTTTCGGCCTCGCCCACGGCCTCCTAGCCGCCCTTCCCGTGCTCGCCCTGTTCGGGGCAGGACTGGCGATGTTGCGGGCGAAGACCGGCAGCGTCTACCCGTGCATCCTCGTTCACGCTGCCTTCAACGCCATCGCTCTCATCGCCTCCATCGCCGCCTGAGGCACGGCCTCGTAGTCTCCCTGCTCGCCCTCGTCTGTCACCCCGTCCCGGCCACGACAGCCGGCCCCAAGCAGCCCTTCTTCACGCTCAAGGCCCCCGCGGCTACCCGCTTCGGGCACCGGGTCGAGCTCGTCGGTCGCCTCTTTCCGGCCCGCCCCGGCCTTCCCGTCCGCATCGTGCGGGAAGGCATGCTGGTGGCGGTAGGGAGGGTGCGCAGGGACGGTACGTTCCGGATTCGGGCCCGGCTGGCGCGGCCGGGCCCCTTTCAGGCTCGAGCCGGTGGTCGCTCGTCGCCGCCTGTGACGGTGCGCATCCACCCTCGGCTTCAGGCTCGACTTACCCCCGCGCCCACGACCGGCCGCCTCCGCCTGGTCGCCCGCCTTCAGCCCCTCGATGCCGGCCGGCTCCGCATCCGGGTGCGCCGAGCAGGGGCGCTGACCTTGGCCGGCACGTTCGCCGGCCGGGCCCGGCTCGAGCTCGCCCCGCCCCTCCTCGCCGACGTTGCCGTCCTCATCCGCTCCCTGCCCCGGCCCGGCTACGCGCCGGCCGTCCGCGAGCTTCGGCTGTCCGGACAGGCCCCCCGTCTCGGCCTGGGAGCGCGAGGGGCGGCGGTGGCCCAGCTCCTGCGCCGGTTGGCAGAGCGAGGCTATGCCGTCCCCTCGTCCCGCTCCGCCTTCGATGGAGATGTCCTGCAAGCGGTGTACGCCTTCCAGAAGGCCCAGGAGCTGCCCCGTACCGGCATCGCCGATCGAATCTTCTGGCAGCGCCTGGCTCGGCCGCGACCGGTGGTGCCTCGCTTCCTCTACCCGGCCGACCACATCGAGGTCGACGTTCGCCGCCAGATCCTCCTCCTCATCCGAGCAGGCCGGGTGACGTTGATAGCTCCCGTGTCCACCGCCGGCATCCCCGGCTACCGCACCCCCCTCGGGCGCTTCGCCGTCTACCGCAAGGTCCCCGGCTACGACCCCAGCCCGCTAGGGGTGCTGTACAAGCCCCTCTACTTCTACGCCGGCTACGCCATCCACGGCAACCCGTCCGTACCGCCCTACCCGGCCTCCCACGGGTGCGTGCGCGTCCCCAACTTCGTCATCGAGCGCCTGTATGCCCAGGAGCCCTACGGCCGGGTGGTGTACGTCTACGCCGGCCCCGCCGCCCCTAGTCCTCGTCCTGCTCCCGCTCGGCGAACTGGTCGGGGGTGACCCGGTCGAGGAACTTCCTGAACTCGTCCACGATCTCCTCCTCGTTGACCTCCTCGCCTTCGAACTCGATGGCGGACTCCTCGATGACCCGGTCGTCGGCGTAGATGGGCGCATCCACCCGCACCGCCAGGGCGATGGCATCGGACGGGCGGGAGTCGATCTCGATCTCGGAGCCGTTCTGCTGGATGGTGATGGTGGCGTAGAAGGTGTTGTCCCGGAGGTCGGTAACGCACACCCGCACGACCTGCGCATCGAGCTGGGCCAGGGTCTCGGTGAAGAGATCGTGGGTCATGGGGCGGGGCGTGGTCGCCCCCTGGAGCTTCATGAGGATGGCCGCCGCCTCGGGATGGCCGATCCAGATGGGCAGGAACTTGTTTCCTTCCGCCGTCTTCAGCAGAACGATCGGCTGCTTGCCGACCAGGTCGAAGCTCACCCCGTAGATGACCATCTCCTGCATGGCGGCGACCCCCCCGATCTTAGCCGAGGCGACCGCCGGCGTGGGAGCGAGAAGCGGCTAGAATCGATCGAGGGCGATTAGCTCAGTCGGTTAGAGCGCCGCTCTGATAAGGCGGAGGTCCCTGGTTCGAGTCCAGGATCGCCCATACCTCTAGGCTTGCGCAGGCCCGCTCCAGCGCCTCTGCAAGCTCGGCGAGCTCGTGGTCGTCGGCGAACGGGATCTCCACCCGGCCGCTCGACACCCGCGCCTCTCGACCGGTCAGTCGCCTCACCGACCTGTGCACCCGCTCGACGAGGGCGGGATGGGGAGCCTGGGGCCGGCGCCGCCGGCGGGCGCCCGCCTGCCGAGCCGCCCGCTCGGCTGCCCGCACTGACAGCCCCCGGCGAACGACGAGACGGGCGAGCCGGCGGCGGCCTTCCTGGTCGGGTACCGCCAGCACCGCCCGGGCGTGCCCCTCCGTGAGCTTCCCCTCTTCCAACAAGCCGAGAACGTCCTCAGGCAGCTCCAGCAACCGCAGGCGGTTGGAGACGGACGACTTCGACCGGCCCACCCGCTCGGCCACCTCGCTCAGCGGCACGTCGAGCTCGTCCACCAAGGCCGCGTACGCCCGAGCCTCCTCCACCGGCGACAGCTGCTCCCGAGCCACGTTCTCCACCACGGCCAAGAGCAGGGAGTCCCTATCGTCGGCGTGACGGACCACAGCCGGCACCGTGGCTAGACCAGCCTGGCGGGCCGCCCGCCACCGGCGCTCCCCGGCGATGAGCTCCCAGCCCCCGCTCGGCCGGGGTCGCACCACCACCGGTTGCACCACTCCCTGGCGGCGGATGGACTCGACCAGGCCGGTGCTGGCGGCCTTCTCCAGCCGCCGGCGGGGCTGGCGCGGGTTGGGGTGGATGGCCTCCACCGGCACATGGGCGAGGTCGACCTGGCCGGCGCCGCCGATGAGGACGTCCAGCCCCCGGCCGAGACCTCGGCGCAGAGGCGGCCGGGGCTCAGGCGCGCTCGACAAGCTCCATCGCCACCTTCCAGTACGCCTCCGCTCCCGGCGAGCGGGGATCGTAGACCACCGCCGGGACACCGTGGCTGGGCGCTTCTGCTACACGCACCGACCGAGGAACGGCTGTCCGGAAGACGAGCCCGCCCAGATGCCGCCGCACTTCCGACTCTACGTCCACCGACAGACGGGTACGCCGGTCGACCATGGTCAGCACCACTCCCGCCACCGACAGGCGCGGGTTCAACCTCGACCGCACCAGCTCCACCGACTGGAGGAGCTGGGTCAGCCCCTCCAGAGCGTAGTACTCAGCCTGCACCGGCACCAGCACGCGGTCGCAGGCGACCAACGCGTTGACGGTGAGGGGCCCCAGCGATGGAGGGCAGTCCACGAACACGAACTCAAAATCCCCGCTGGAGCCGGCCAGCGACCGGGCCAAGAACCGCTCTCCGTCCTCCCGGCGGGCAAGCTCCACCACTGCTCCCGCCAGGTCGGCCCGAGCCGGCACTAGGTACAGGTTGGCAAACCGCGTGGCCCGTACCAGCCTCTCCACCGGCACCCCGTCCAGCAGGTCGTAGCTCGTCCGCCCGTTGGCCCGCTCTCCCAGCCCGGAGGTGGCATTGGCCTGGGGATCGAGATCGATGACGAGGGCTCGCTCGCCGGCGGCAGCCAGGCACGCCGCCACATTGACGGCGGTGGTGGTCTTGCCCACTCCCCCCTTCTGATTGGCCACAGCGTAGATGCGGCCCTGCATGCAGCCATTCTTTCCACCCCGGCGGACGGTGCCCTTCAGGCCAGAGGTCGCTTGCGGGCCATTCCCGGACGACGAGGGAACCCGGCCGGAGTGGGAGCGAGCTTGGAGACGACTATCACCGCCCCCCGCCGCTCGGGCCGGCCGCCCCCCAGCCGGGCGGCCACCCTTGCCAGCGGCTCCGTGTCCACCGACCGCCCCACGTAAAGGACGGCCGCTCCCCCAGGCGCCACCAAGGGAAGGCACCATTCCAGCGCTACCGGCGGCGGGGCGAGAGCCCGGGCCACCGCCACCCCGTACAGGTCCACGGGCTGCTCCTCCGCCCGGCCCCGCAGCACCTGCACGTTGGGGAACTCTCGGGCCGCTCGTTCCAAGAAGGCGCACTTCCATCCCACCGGCTCGAGCAGCACGAACGACCGCTGAGGCAGAGCCGCCGCCAGGGGAAGGCCGGGGACGCCCGCCCCCGAGCCCACGTCCACCACCGTCCCCGGTAGCCGCCGCACCTCCTCCAGCCCGGCCAGACTTCCCTCCACCAGCACCCGCCGGGCCTGGTCGAGGTCACGTACTCCCGTCAGGCCGGGCGTGACCAGAGCCCGCTCCAGCCACCGCTGGAGCCTGGGGTCACGCTTGAGATCGAGAGGGATCACCCGCCGGCGCCACCACCACGTGCCGGTGGGGCTCCTCGCCCTCGCTGCGAGTCTCGATGCCTGCCCATCCGGCCAGGCTGAGGTGTACGATCCTCCGCTCGGCCGGAGTCATCGGCTCCAGCCTCACAGGCTCCCCGGTCGTCTTCGCCTGCTCCGCCGCCCTGTGAGCCAGGCTCTTCAGCCGGGCCGCGCGGCGGGCGCAGTAGGAAGCCGCGTCCACCATCACCGTCTTACCCCCGTACCCCTGCGCCCTGCCGGCGACGGCAGCCACCACCGTCTGGATGGCGTCGAGAGTCCGGCCTCGGCGGCCGATGACGAGTCTGCTCCCCCGTCCGCTCACCGACACCACCACCGATGCTTCGTCCTCGTGCACCTGCACACCGCAGTCTGCTCCCAGGGCATCGAGGATGCGACTCACCACCTCACGCACCGTCGCCGCCAGAGCGCTCTCGTCGCCAGAGGTTCCGGCGGGTGTCTCCGGGTCGAGCACGATCCGAGCCCGCACCTGGGCCGGCGCCGTCCCCACCCCGAGCAGCCCCCGCTTTCCCTCCGAGATGACCTCGAACACCACCCGATCCCGATCGAGACCGGGGACTTGCTGCTCCAGCCGGCGCAGAGCAAGCCACTTAGCCTCCCCCACCGTGTCGCCGTGAGCCTCGGCCTCGACTGCCCGATCCTTGCTCACCGATGGGCTCTCTTCTTCTTCCGGCGAACCCGGCGAGGGCCGGCTGCCGGCGGGGAGGGAGTGGGCTTAGCCGGGGGACCCTGGCGGGCTTCCCTCTCCTCCGGGCCTTCCTCTCGTCGGGGAGGCACGCGCGACGTCCGTCGCCTCGGGGCCAGCTTCGTCCTCGGCACCAGCCGCCGGGTGATCAGCCCCTGCCCGACGGTCCACAGGTTGGTAGTCACCCAGTAGAGGACGAGACCGCTGTCGAAGCCGACGATGAAGGGGACGAAGAGGAAGGGCAGAGCGAGGAGGATGGTGCGCTGGGTCTTGTCCATGGTGGTGGACATGAAGTACGTGGAGGCGAGCTGACTGGCCACGTACACGACCACGAGGAGGGGACCCCAGCCTGTGCTGGCCCGGTCGGTGATGTGGATGAGGCCGAGCCAGCTCAGATCGTCGCCGGTCTTGGCTACCTCCTTCTCGAAGTCCCGGAGCACGAAGAAAAGGGCAATGAAGACGGGGATCTGGAAGAGGATGGGTAGGCAGGAGGCGGCCGGGTTGATTCTCTTCTCCCGGTAGAACCGCATCAGCTCCTCGTTCATCCTCTGGCGGTCGTGCTTGTACTTGCGCTGGATCTCCTTCATCTCCGGCGCGTACCGCTGGAGGTTTTGCATGGAGTGGATCTGTCGCACCGTCAGAGGGACCAGCACGACCCGCACGATCACGGTCAGCGCCACGATCGACCACGCCCACGGCAGGCCGATGGGCCCGTGCGGGCCCAGCCACTCGAGGATCGCCGCCAGGACGTTCTCGATGGGGGAGAGAACGCCGGCGACGATCACCGGCCAGCTTCCGCTGTCTGGGAGGAGGATGCAGCCGGCCTTGGGGCGGACACGTAGTCCACGCCCCCGTAGCTCCAGGGGTTGCAGCGCAGTAAGCGCCAGACGACGAGCACCGATCCTCGTACGAGGCCGCGCTCTCGAAAGGCGTCGATGGCGTACTGGGAGCAGGAGGGGTGGTACTTGCAGGTAGTCGGAAAGAGCGCCCCCAAGGAGTAGCGCCAGGCGTACACGAGGGCCACCGCCACGTACCTCACGCGCCGGCCTTCCTCAGCACCTCGTCCAGCCGCTCCCGCAGCCAGGCGCTCCCTCGCGCCGCCGCCGTCTCGGCCAGACCCTGTCGCGCCACGAGCACGTAGTCGCAGCCGCGAGGAATCGTGTCCAGCCTCGCCCGCCATGCCTCTCGAAGCTGTCGCTTGATGCGGTTGCGCACCACCGCCGTACCTGTGCTCCTGGGTACGGCCAGACCCAGGCGAGGCTCGCCGCTGTCGTCATCCCGCACGAACCAATGAAGCGTAAGGTAGCGCGACGACACCGACCGCCCGCGTCGGTAGACGGTATCGAAGTCACGGGAGCGGGTAAGCCGGTAGCGGCGGTCCACACTGATAGAGAGTAGACATCCGCTTCCGCCCGCGCCTCGCCCGTGTCCGACCCTAGGCTGACAGCCGCTTCCGTCCCTTTGCTCGCCGGCGCTTGAGGATGGCCCTCCCTGCCCGGGTAGCCATACGGGCACGGAAGCCGTGGCGGCGGCGGCGGCGGCGAACGTTGGGCTGATAGGTGCGCTTCACGGTACTTGCTGGGCTTTCCTCACACTGGCCGGGAGGGCCGCCGCAGTATAGACGTGCCTATCTTTCCCGGCACACTTGTCCACAGCCACACAGGGAGGCGAGCTGCTACCCGCAGCCGGCTCTGCTCCTTCCCCGCTCGTGTCAGGGAAGACAACAACGGACAGTTTCCACACCTGTGGAGAAGTGTGTGGATGTAGGTAAAACTCCTGCAAATGGCAGGAAATACGGCCGGCCCGGGGAGACTCTTCCAGCCGTTGTCGGGCTCTCCTAGGGGTGCTATCCTCGGCCCACCGACTAGCAGCAAGGAGTAGAGCGACAGCGCGTGCACGAGCCTTCCCACTCCCTTCGGCAAGGCCTGTGGCCCGAGGTCGCTCACCGTCTGCGAGCTACCCTCAACGAGTCCACCTACCGCACCTGGTTCAGCAGCGTCCGTGCCGACCACGGCGATGACGGCGCCTTGGTCCTCCTGGTACCGAACGACTTCAGCCGTCAGTGGATCGAGAGCCACTTCCTCGGTCTCATCGAGGCTGCTCTCCAGGAGCTGGAGGGCCCCCGGCGGCCGCTACGCATTGCCGTAGACGAGTCCCTTGCCCCTCCTCCCGCCCATCCTGATCGCCACCGTGACGCCCTGCCCGAGCTCAATCCCAAGTACACCTTCGACCTGTTCGTGATCGGGTCCTCCAACCGCTTCGCCCACGCTGCCGCTCTCGCTGTAGCAGAGGCCCCAGCCCGAGCCTCGAACCCTCTCTTCATCTATGGAGGGACAGGCCTCGGCAAGACTCACCTCCTTCAGGCCATTGCTCACTACGTGGGGGAGCACTCGCCCCAGCTGTCCGTTCGTTATGTGACGAGCGAGACGTTCATGAACGACTTCATCAACTCGCTTCGGGACAAGCGCACCGAGAGCTTCAAGCACCGCTACCGCACCTACGACGTCCTGCTGGTAGACGACGTGCAGTTCTTCGAGCACAAGGAGCGGATCCAGGAGGAGTTCTTCCACACCTTCAACACCCTGTACGAGGGAGGAAGCCAGGTCGTGCTCTCCTCCGACCGCCCCCCGCGCGAGATCGCGACTCTCGAGGCACGCCTCCGCTCCCGCTTCGAGTGGGGCCTCATCACCGACATCCAGCCCCCCGACCTGGAGACGCGCATCGCCATCTTGCGCAAGAAGGTCACCACCGACCGGATTCATGTGGCCGACCCCGAGGTGCTTACCTTCATCGCCAGTCGTATCTCCACCAACATTCGCGAGCTGGAAGGCGCTCTCACGCGGGTGGTGGCCTTCTCCTCCCTCACCGGCCGGCCCATGACTGTGGAGCTCGCTACCGACGTTCTCAAGGACGTGTTTCCCCAAGGAGATGTCCCCGAAGTGTCCATTCGCCGCATCCAAGAGCTTGTGTCGGAGCGGTTCGACCTGTCCGTGGGCGAGCTTTGCAGCGAGAAGAGGTCGCAGAACATCGCCTTCCCCCGACAGGTCGCCATGTACCTGTCTCGGGAGTTGACGGACGCCTCGCTCCCCAAGATCGGCCGTGAGTTCGGCGGTCGCGACCACTCCACCGTGCTCCACGCCTACTCCAAGATCAACCGCATGATGCGCGCCGACCGAGCTGTGTACAACCTTGTGCAAGAGCTGACCGCCCGCATCAAGCAGATCCCCTAGTCCCACATCCGAGCTCCTCCCGCCACGCAACCTGTGCACAGCCGACCAGTTCCCCTCCCATCCGCCCACAGGGTCACCCAGCTTCGCCAATCCGCTCCCCACCCTTATCCCCGTCTTCCCCAGCTCCTACGACTACGACTAGGGAGTACCCCATGACACCATCAGAGATCGCTGCCCTTCAAGCTGTGGACATCATGTGCTCTCGGGAGGAGCTCGCTACCCGGGTCGCAATCGTCGCCCGTGCCCTGTCCAGCCGCGGTGGAGTACAGGTGCTGACGGGGATTCGCTTGCACGCGCGGGCGGGAGGTCTCGAGCTTGCGGCTACCGATATGGAGCTGGCTATGCGGACGCGCATGGCGGTGGAGGGGGAGGCAGAAGGGGCAGTAGTCGTTCCTGGGCGGCTGCTCGCGGAAGTGGTTCGCCTCCTTCCCGGGGATCGAGTGAGACTTCGCTACCGCCCCGACGAGCAGACTGTGTGGATAGCGAGCGGGAGCGCGGAATACCGGCTGCTTACGCTCCCCCTCCAAGACTTCCCTCGTCTTCCTGCTGTCGACGAGGCGGCGCTGGGGGCCGTGAAGAAAGCGCAGTTTCTGGAGGGTGTAGCGCGGGTCGTGCGCGCTGCCAGTCGAGATGAGTCACGGCCGGTGCTGACCGGCGTTCTGGTGCGCATGGACGAGGGGCGGTTGGTTATGGCAGCTACCGATTCCTACCGGTTGGCGGTGCAGGAGGCTCCCCTGGGAGATGAGGGGACATCTGTCGATGTCATCATCCCCGCCCGTGCCTTGGAGGAGGTGAGACGTCTAGCAGCAAGCGCGCCCACGCTTCGCCTAGGAGTTGTGGACAGTCATGCCGCCTTCCAAGTAGAGGACACTCTCGTCACCTGCCGCCGCATCGACGGTCAGTTCCCCGATTACGAAGGGCTTGCTCCCAAGCCTGACGAATACACCTTGGAGGCACGGATCCCTCGTGGCGACTTGATCGATGCCGTCCGGCGCGTGGCCGTCATGGCTCAGCGAGGATCCGCTCTTCGTCTTCAGTTCCAGGATGGTGAGCTGATCTTGTCCTGCCGGGCCCAGGATGTAGGCGAAGCCCGAGAGACGATGCCGGTGACGTTCACGGGAGAGGGGCTGGAGATCGGCTTCAATCCCGACTACTTTCGGGATGGGCTGGAGGCGGCGGGAGGCGAGGAGGTGGTGGTGAAGCTGATCAGTCCTCTACGAGCTGGCCTCATCGCTGCCGCCGAGGGAGGGTTCTGGTATCTGGTCATGCCCATTCGCCTGGCTGGTTGAGGGCCTTGCCCTCCGCTGGTCGGGTACGCGACGGCGTGCCGGCAGGACCTCCGCTGGAGGTTGCCCGTGTCGGCCGAGGCGAGGGACAGCGGTAAGGAGGAGCACCTGGAGCGCCTGACGGGAGAGGTGGGCCGACAGCTGAGGCGCCTCGGTCCCGGGCCGGCTCTGGGCGAGGTGAGCCGAGCGTGGCAGGATGCTGTCGGGCCGGCGGTAGCGATACACGCTCAGCCGGTACGGTTGGGCCGCGACGGCACCCTGCACGTCCATACGAGCTCGTCCGTATGGGCCTTCGAGCTTTCTCAGATGGGCGACCTCATCCTCGGCCGGCTCCGTAGGCACATGGCAAGCGAGCCTCCCCGGCGGCTCCGGTTCGTCCCCGGCCTCCTCCCCGAGTCGTCGCCGGCGGTGGGAGGAGAAGGTGAGGCCCGCCGCCTGCCGCCGGAGCCGCAGGCGGTGGAGGAAGCACGGCGCTTGGCGGCCGGTGTGGAGAGTCGTGCTCTTGCCGACAGCATCGTCCGAGCAGCTGCCTATGCGCTTGCTCAGGCCCGCTCCGACCGGGCTGTCTGATATCCTAGAGATGGCCCAAAAGTTGGAGTTTTGCAGGGCTTTTTTCATGGCCGAGGCAGCCTATAGCGCAAAGGACATCACCGTTCTCGAGGGTCTCGAGCCGGTACGGCTGCGGCCGGGCATGTACATCGGCTCCACCGGCTCTCGCGGGCTCCACCATCTCGTGTTCGAGGTGGTGGACAACTCCGTGGACGAGGCGCTGGCCGGTCGCTGTGACTTGGTGGAGGTTACCCTGCATCCGGATAGCTCCGTCACCGTGCGCGACAACGGCTCGGGCATTCCCGTCGATGTCATGCCCGACCAGGGGTTGCCGGCGGTGACGGTCGTTCTCACTCGTCTGCACGCCGGGGGCAAGTTCGGCGGGCAGGGGTACAAGGTGTCGGGAGGCCTGCACGGCGTCGGCGTGTCGGTGGTGAACGCTCTGTCGGAGTGGCTCGTGTGCGAGGTGCGCCGCGACCGGCGGGTATGGCGCCAGGAGTTCTCGCGCGGGGAGCCGGTAGGCCCGCTGGAGGTGGTGGGAGAGGCCGAGGATACGGGAACGACCATCACCTTCCTTCCCGACGGCGAGGTGTTCGAGGACATCGAGTGGTCGGAGGACGTGCTCGTGCAGCGGCTGCGGGAGACCGCCTTTCTCACCAGGGGCCTGCGCATCGTCTTCTCCGACGAGCGGGCAGGCGGCGAGCGGCGCGAGTTCTTCTACGAGGGAGGCATCCGCGACTTCGTTGTTCACGTGAACGCTGCCAAGGAGCCCATCCACAAGTCGGTCATCTACTTCCAGAGCTCCGGCGGGGAGGGGTCGGAGGAGGACGGCCATGTGGAGGTGGCCATGCAGTGGAACGCCTCCTACGTGGAGTCGGTGTTCTCGTTCGCCAACAACATCAACACTCACGAGGGCGGCTCCCACTTGACCGGGCTCAAGAGCGCCCTCACTGCCACGCTGAACAAGTACGCCCGCGACAAGGGCTTCCTCAAGGAGAAGGACGACAACCTGGAAGGCGAGGACGTCCGCGAGGGCCTGGCGGCAGTGCTGTCGGTCAGGCTTCGCGAGCCCCAGTTCGAGGGTCAGACCAAGACCAAGCTCGGTAACCCCTGGGTGGAGGGGCTCGTGCGCCAGGTGGTGAATCAGAAGTTGGGCGAGTTTCTGGAGGAGAACCCCAGCGAGGCGCGCCAGATCATCCAGAAGGCCCTCGATGCCGCCCGGGCCCGGCAGGCGGCCCGCAAGGCCCGCGAGCTTACGCGGCGGAAGAGCGCCCTCGACGGTGCCTCTCTGCCCGGGCGGCTGGCAGACTGCGAGATCAGCGATCCGGAGGCGGCCGAGCTCTTCTTGGTGGAGGGTAACTCGGCCGGGGGGTCGGCCACGGACGCCCGCGACCGCTTGTTCCAGGCCATCTTGCCCCTACGGGGAAAGGTCATCAACTCGGAGAAGAACCGCATCAACAAGGTTCTGTCCAACGCCGAGATCCAGTCCATCATCACTGCCATCGGCACCGGTATCGGCGACGACTTCGACATCAGTCGCCTGCGCTACCACCGGGTGATCGTCATGACCGATGCCGACGTAGACGGGTCGCACATCCGCACCCTCATCCTCACGTTCTTGTATCGGCAGATGCAGGAGCTCGTGGAGCGGGGGCACGTGTACATCGCGGTACCCCCGCTGTACCGGGTGCGTCTGAGCGGCAAGGACCTGTACATCGACAAGGAATCCCGCCTGGAGGAGCTTCTGGTGCGGGAGCGGTTCAAGGACCTGCGGGTGCAGGACCGGCTGGGACAGACGGTGTCTCTGACGGAAACTCGCTATGCCCGCCTTGCCCGCACCCTGAGCGAGTACGAGGGATGGGCGGCCCGCCTACGGGCCGACTTCGGGGCGGCTGTGGCGGACGTGGTCCTCGTCGACCGCCTGCTCGAGACGGACGCCGCCTCTTTGGCCGAGGTGGAGGAGGCGCTGGCAGAGGCGTCGGCAGGACCGCGGGCGCTGACGGTGGTGGAGCGGGAGGAGGAGGCGCTCAAGATCCGAGTGGTGGAGCGGGAGAGCGGTGCTGCCACCCACGTCACCTTTCCCGCCGCCCTCGTCGCCTCGCCGATCTACGCCAACCTGCGCAAGACCCACCGACGGCTGGCCGAGCAGGTGGGCCTGCCCCCGTTCCAGCTCGCCCTCGGTAAGCGGCAGGCACGGGCGGACACCTTCCCCGATCTGCGAGCGCGAGCCTTGCAGCTGGCCAAGGAAGGGATCCAGGTGTCCCGGTTCAAGGGCCTGGGCGAGATGAACCCTGAGGAGCTGTGGGAGACGACCATGAGCCCTGCCAATCGCACTCTGATCCGGGTGGAGGTGGAGGACGCCGCCGCCGCCGACGCGGTCTTCTCCATGCTCATGGGAGACCAGGTGGAGCCGAGGCGGGAGTTCATTGAGCAGAACGCTCGGGCGGTGCGGTTTCTCGATGTGTAAGAGGGAGAGGTCAGGTGGCTAGCGCCGAGCCTCTCGGCCCCGGCCGCATCGAGCCACGGGAGCTGGAGCAGGAGATGCGGGCCAGCTTCCTCGACTACGCCATGAGCGTCATCGTGGCCCGGGCTCTTCCCGACGTCCGGGACGGGCTCAAGCCCGTGCACCGACGGGTGCTCTACGCCATGCACGAGGCGGGCCTTCAGCCCAACCGCCCGCGGCTGAAGTGCGCCCGGGTGGTCGGGGATGTCATGGGCGCCTACCACCCCCACGGCGATGCCGCCATCTACGACACCTTGGTACGGCTGGCCCAGCCCTTCTCCATGCGGTATCCGCTGGTGGACGGCCAGGGGAACTTCGGCAACGTCGACGGCTATCCGGCGGCGGCCATGCGCTACACCGAGTGCCGGCTCACCCGCATCGCCACCGAGATGCTTCGGGACATCGATGCCGATACCGTCGACTTCGTCCCCAACTACGACGAGTCGCGGCGGGAGCCGTCGGTGCTCCCCTCCCGCTTCCCCAACCTCCTCGTCAACGGGGCGGCCGGGATCGCCGTGGGCATGGCCACCAACATCCCGCCCCACAATCTGGGGGAAGTGGTGGACGGCCTGGTGGCGCTCCTCGACGATCCGGGACTGGACGTGGACCGTCTGGCGAGACACATTCGGGGGCCCGACTTTCCTACCGGAGCGATCGTCCTCGGCCGGGAGGGGATTCGCGAGGCCTACCGGTCGGGGCGGGGTCGCATCGTCATGCGGGCGCGGGCGCACATCGAGGAGATGCGTGGGGGCAGGACGGCCATCGTCGTCAACGAGCTCCCCTATGGAGTACGCAAGGGTGGCGACGAGGGGGTCATCGCCAAGATCGCCGAGCTCGTCAAGGCCGGGACCCTGTCCGAGATCCAGCGCATCCGCGATCTCTCCGACAAGTCGGGCATGCGCATCCACCTGGAGCTCAAGCGGGATGCCGTTCCCCGAGTGGTCCTCAACAAGCTCTTCAAGCACACTCCCCTCCAGAGCACCTTCGGCTACAACGCGGTGGCGCTGGTGGACGGGGTGCCGAGAACCCTGTCTCTCCTCGAGCTGGCCCGTCACTACCTCGACTTCCAGCGGCAGGTGGTGCGGCGGCGATCGAAGTTCGAGCTGCGGCGGGCGCAGGAGCGGGCGCACGTGCTCGAGGGGTACCTGGCAGCTCTGGACAACCTGGACGAGGTCATCGCCCTCATCCGGGCCTCCGCCGACCAGCACCAGGCCCGCGTCGGCCTTCAGGAACGCTTCTCGCTCACCGAGGTGCAGGCTCAGGCCATCCTCGACCTGCGCCTGCGCGCCCTTACCGCTCTCGAGCGGCGGCAGATCGAGAGCGAGTACCGGGACGTCCGGGAGCGCATCGACGAGCTGCGGGCCATCCTCGGAGACGAGGCCCGCATCGACGGCCTCATTCGCGAGGAGCTGCTCGAGATCAAGGAGCTGTATGCCGACGACCGGCGCACCGAGATCGTGGCCGCCGAAGGCGAGCTGGAGCTGGAGGATCTCATCGCCGAGGAGGACATGGTCATCGCCATCACCCGCTCCGGCTACATCATGCGGCTACCCGTGACCACCTACCGCGAGCAGCGGCGGGGGGGGGTCGGCGTCATGGGGATGGAGCTCAAGGAGGATGACTACATCGAGCACCTGTTTGTCGCCTCTACCCACGACTACATCCTCTTCTTCACCTCCACCGGGAAGGTGTACCGACTCAAGGTGCACGAGCTCCCCCTGGGTACGCGTCAGTCGAGGGGTCGGGCCATCGTCAACCTGCTTCCCTTCCGTCCCGGGGAGAAGGTGCGGGCCGTCATCCGCACCCGCGACTTCGGCGAGGCCCGCTACCTTGTGCTGGCCACCCGCCGCGGCATGGTGAAGAAGACCGCCTTCGCCGACTACAACACGCCCCTCAAGTCGGAGGGCATCATCGCCATCAAGCTGCGGGAGGAGGACGAGGTGGTCGATGCCTTCCTGTCGTCGGGAAGGGACGATGTACTCCTCGTCTCCCGCTGCGGCCAGGCCCTCCGCTTCTCCGAGGGCGAGGTGCGACCTATGGGCAGGGCCACCGAGGGGGTGCGAGGGGTGTCGCTGCGGGACGGGGACGAGGTCATCGCCGCCCGTATCGCCGACGAGAGCGCCGACCTGTTGGTGGTGACTGAGCAGGGATACGGGAAGCGGACGCCGGTGCGTGACTACCCCCGCAAGCGACGCGGCGGGTTGGGGGTGAAGACGGTGCAGCTCACGGAGAGCAAGGGTCAGCTGGCCGGCGCCCGCCTCGTCCGTGACGGCTACCAGGTGATGCTGATCTCCACCGGCGGCACGGTCATTCGCGTACCGGCGGCCGAGGTCAAGCGGGCGGGAAGGGCGACGCAGGGGGTGCGGCTGATGCGGCTGCGCGGCGATGAGCGGGTGTCGGCTCTGGCGCCGGTGGTGGAGTCGGACAACGGTCGCGACGAGCGAGGAGGAGAGGGAAGCTAGCTACCTCTGGCTGCGCAGCGCCGCCGCCGCCTCCTCGGGGGGCAGCGGGTTGACGTAGATCCCGGCTCCCAGCTCTAGCCCGGCTAGAGCTGTCAGGCGGGGGACGATCTCGAGGTGCCACCAAGGCCCGTCGTGGAGCCACAGGTTGACAGGAGCGGCCGGGCAGAGGACGCGCAGTCGGCGGATCCCCTCCGCCGCCAACCTCAGAGCGGGGGCAAGGAGAGGGCTGGAGAAAGCGTCTCCCTGAGGCCGGGCGGGGACGACGGCCATCTCGTAGGGCACCCGGGCTGCGTGGGGACAGACGAGTACCACGCCTCCCTGCTCGACGACCGTGGCGGCGCCTTGGAGGTGGTTAGCAGCCTCCTCAGCGGCCACGGCCGGCGGCGGTCGCCGCAACCACACGAGCTGGGAATGGCTGTGGGAGAGGCTGGCTCCGGCCTCCCGACCCTCGTTGAGGAAGGCGTAGACGTAGCTGAACCCCTCCCTCCAGGCGGCACCGGCCCGAGCCTGCCAGGCCTGGGCGACGAGATCGAGCTGCTCACCGCTCAGGTCGGCCAAGGAGGTGAGGTGCTCGGGCGTGTGCACCACCACCTCTTGCCGCTCCAGAGCGGGGTAGAGGTTGGGCACCACCCGCACCCGCCAGGGATCGCCAACCCGGTAGGTCTCGGGGGGAGTGCTGTCCTCGTGGCCCGCGCAGAACGGGCAGGCGCTGGGGTCGTCCTCATCCGCTCGGCCTACTCCCGGCCGCTCCGCTCGTAGGGGAGCGATGGCCACGAGCCGGCCGGATGCAGGATCGCGGCGCAGCTCGTGGACGTACCGGGTCAGCTGCGGGCCTCGGCTTCCTCTCGACCTGCATCTCGGGTAAACGGCCTGAGCAGGTCGATGGGGGCGGGGAAGACGATAGTGGTGGAGTTGGTGGTGCCGATCTCGAGCAGGGTCTGAAGGTAGCGAAGCTGGAGAGCGATGGGCTGGCTGGCGATGACGAGGGCGGCGTCCTTGAGCCGCTCGGCCGCCTGGTACTCCCCCTCGGCGTTGATGATCTTCGCCCGCCGCTCGCGCTCGGCCTCGGCTTGGCGAGCCATGGCCCGCTGCATGTCGGTGGGGATCTCCACGTCCTTGACCTCGACGATGGAGACCTTGATCCCCCACGGAGCCGTGGCCTCGTCGATGATCTCCTGGAGGATGGCGTTGATCTTCTCCCGCTCGGACAAGAGCTCGTCCAGGACATGCTGGCCGAGCACCGACCGCAGCGTCGTCTGAGCGATCTGGGAGGTGGCCACCATGAAGTTCTCCACTTGGACGATGGCGGCACTGGGGTCGACGATGCGGAAGTAGGCCACGGCGTTGACGCGCACGGGCACGTTGTCCTTGGTGATCACTTCCTGCGGCGGGACCATGAGGGTGATGGTGCGCAGGTCGACCTTGACCATGCGGTCGATGACGGGGATGAGGAGGAAGAGACCGGGGCCTTTGGGGGTGGGGAGAAGCCGGCCGAGCCGGAAGATGATGCCCCGCTCGTACTCGCGCACGATCCTGATGGAGGCGCTGAGGACGATGATGAGGAAGATGGCGGCGACGACGATGGCAACGATGGCAGCAGTCATGGCCTCTCCCGAGGGATAAGGGTTCGACGAGATCCTATGCGCTCCACGGCTCCTGGTCCAGGAGGGGGCGCACGATGAGAGTGAGGCCGTCCTCCACCGCCTCCACCACCACCTGCTGGCCGGTGGCGAGGGGCCGTCCGTCGGCGGCGCGGGCCTGCCACAGCTCTCCCCGTACGGACACCAGGCCTCCCCGCCGCACCACCCCTACCGTGCCCACGAGGCTGTGCGCGCCCACGGTTGCCGGCCGACGCCGGACTTGCACTACTTTGGTCACCACCAAGGCCAGGAACAGGGCTACCGATGCGGCGATGGCGATGGCCACGGGCAGGGATACCTGGTAGGCGGGTCCTGCCGGCTCGAACAGGAGAAGGGCGCCGAAGACGAAGCTGACGGCGCCGGCCAAGGCGAGGGCCCCGTGGCTGGCTACGAACGGCTCAGCTCCCCAAAAACCGGCGGCGAGAAGCATGAGGAGGATACCGGCCCAGTTGATGGGCAGAACCTGGAGGCCGTACAGGCCGATGATGAGCGAGATGCCGCCCAGCGTGGCCGGGAAGATAAGGCCCGGGTTCCACAGCTCGACGACGATGCCGAGGACGCCCAAGGAGAGCAACAGGGCAATGATGTTGGGATCGATGATGGTGTCGAGGATGCGCTTCCAGAGGGACATCTGCACCCGGTCGACTTGGGCAGCGGCGGTGCGGAGGACAAGCCCCTTGGGTACTGTCCGCCGCCCGTCGATGCGATCGAGGAGAGCGGGAAGAGAGGGAGCGACGACGTCGATCACCCGGCGGCGCAGGGCCTCCCGGGCGGTGAGGTTGGATCCTCGGCGGACGGCGGCGTCGGCCCACCGCCAGTTGCGGCCGTGCTCCTTGGCCAAGGCACGGAGCTGAGCGGCGGCGTCGTTGACCACCTTGCGGCGAAGGTCTCTCTGGATGTCCTCTCCGCCCAGGTTGACGGGGGTGGAGGAGCCGATGTTGGTCTGAGGGGCCATGGCCAGGATGTCTGCTGCCTGGCCGATCCAGACGCCGGCCGAGGCCGCCCGGGCGCCATCCGGGGACACGTACACGATCACTGGGATGGGCGAGGCGAGCTCTCTCTTGACGAGGGAGCGCATGGACTCGGCGAGGCCGCCGGGGGTATCGAGGAGGAGGACGACGGCGTCGAAGCCGTCCCGGGCCGCCCGGTCGATGTGGTCGCCGGCGTAGTCGGCGGTGACCGGGTTGATATCGTTGTCCAGCTCCACGGCCAAGACGCGAGGTACCGCTCCCGATACCGGCTGGGCCAAGACGAGCGCGGCTGCGACTGCACCCAGCGAGGCCGCAAGTCCCCGCATGCACCTTCTCGTCACAGCCGTCTCAACTGTACCAGCGGAGGGTCTGCCCGCTTCAGGGCGAAGGCTGTACGGCCGAGAAGGGAAGTGGTGAAGCTCGCCGCCATCGCCGCCGTCTTCCTAGCTGCTCCATCTGGGGCCGCCTGGGCGGCCGGCGCCTCCATCACCTCGCTCGACCTTCCCCTCGGTCCTGCCCGCATGCCGGCGGTAAGCGCTTCCCAGCGGTTCGACCTGGTGGGCTTGCACTGGCAGGGGCCGGGCCGGGTCCTCTTCCGCGCCCGCAGCCTGTCGGGGCGGTGGAGCGCGTGGCGGCCGGCGGCACCCGAGGCGGAGGACCTCCCCGACCGGCAAGGAAGGGAGCGGCAGGGGCCGCCGGGATGGAGGGTGGGAAATCCGTGGTGGACGGGTCCCTCCGATCGGCTCCAGGTGCGGACGGCGGGCGTCGTGCGGCGGGTGCGGGCATGGCTGGTGGCGAGCCCTGCGGCCTCGGTGCCGCTGCGCCGGATGAGCGTGGCCGGATCGCCGCCCATCGTGCCCAGGTCGGCGTGGACGCAAGGCCGCCGCCTGCGGCGAGGGGTGCCCGACTACGCCCCCTCCCTCCACCTGGCCATCGTCCACCACACCGCCGGAAGTAACGACTACACCCCGGCCATGTCGGCCGCCATCGTCCGCGGCATCGCCCTCTACCACGTGAAGGCCAACGGCTGGAAGGACATCGGCTACAACTTCCTGGTCGACCGCTTCGGGCAGGTATTCGAAGGTCGCTACGGCGGCGTGGAGCGGAACGTGGTCGGCGCCCACGCCCAAGGGTTCAACAGGGGATCGGTGGGAGTGGCGGTCATCGGCACGTACGGACGCTCCGCTCCCCCTCCGGCGGCGCAGAGGGCGCTCGTTAGTCTCCTCGCCTGGCGTCTTGACCTGGCCCACGTGGATCCCCTGTCCCGGCTGGCCGTCATCTCCCGCGGCAGCGGTCGCCTGCTGGCCGGGTCGCCGGTGACTGTGCGGGCCGTGTCCGGCCACCGGGACGTGGGTGCCACCCTCTGTCCCGGCGATGCCCTGTACGGTCGATTGGGCGACATCGCCGCCGAGGCGGCGACCCTGGGGCTGCCCAAGCTGTACGAGCCGCAGGTGACGGGCAGGCTGGGAGGCAAGGTGCGCTTCCAGGCCCGTCTGTCGGCGCCCCTTCCCTGGACGGTGACGGTGACAGGGGTGTCCGGGCGCGTGGTCGCCCGCGGTGCCGGGGTGGGCAGCACCATCGCCTGGACCTGGAACGCCGCCCGCGCCGCCGCCGGCCGCTACCAGTGGACGATGGAAGCAGGGGCGGACGTGACGCCCGCTCGAGGGTGGCTCGGTGCCCGAGGAAGGGGAGTCCCGGCGCCTCCCCAGCGGGAGGGGCCGGGCCCACCGTCACCGCCCTCTCCGCCCCCGCCTCCTCCGCGCCCCTCGCCTGTCCCCCCCCGCGACCTTCTGGGGGAGGTGACGGTGACACCGTCGGTGGTGTCGCCCAACGGGGATGGTTACGCCGATCTTCCCGCCGTCTCCTACACCCTGTCTGCTCGAGCGGCAGTGACAGCCACCCTGTCTCTCCCGGGGGGGGCCGTCGTTACCACCCTGTTCCAGGACCAGATGCAGGGCGCCCGCCGTCAGCGCTTCCCCTGGCCCCTCGACACCGTTCCCGACGGCCGCTATACGGTGACCATCACCGCTCGGGCCGAGGACGGGAGAGTCGCCGTGGGCGGGGCGGCGGTGACGGTGGCTCGCACCCTCGGCTTTGTAGCGGCGACGCCGGGGGTGCTGTCGCCCGACGGGGACGGCGTCGACGACACCGTGGTCTTCTCGTTCGTCCTCGACCGGAGTGCCCACGTCACCATCGAGGTGCGCCGAGAGGGAGTGACCCTGGCGCTCGTGTTCGTGGGTGAGCTCGGCCCGGGGAGGCAGGCCTTTCTCTGGGATGGCACCCTCCCCTCGGGAGTTGCCCCGCCCGGCCGCTACCAGCTGGTGGTGACCGCCGACGGCACCGGTGGGACCGTGTCCCAAGACGCCGCCTTCGAGGTGGCTTCCGGTCCCGGCTGAGCTCACCCCGCCTGCACGGGCAGGCTCGAAAGTACACTTGGCCGGCTGTGCAACCGGTGGTGGGCAGAGGCCGTCAGATCAGGCAGCGGTTGCGGGATGACCCGCCGCTCCGGTACGAGAGGCTGAGCGATCCCATTCTCGTCACACGAGCCAAGAATGGTGACCACCGGGCGCTGGCGGCGCTGTGCGAGCGGTACGCGCCCCAGGTGGAGCGGCTGTGCCGCCATCTCCTGACTGATCCCGAGGATGCCCGCGACGCCTCCCAGGAGGCTCTGGCCAAGCTGTGTGCTCGTGTAGGCCAGTTCCGGGGCGAGGCCCGTCTCTCCACCTGGCTGCACCGGCTGGTGGTGAATAGCTGCCGGGATCTCGTCGGCCGGGAGAGGCTCCGTCGCTGTCAGCCGCTCGACGAGGAGGAGCCGTTGGAGGCTGACGGTGATCCCTCCCGGGCCGCTGTCCTCACCGACCTGCGCCGGGATCTTCGCCGGGAGCTAGAGGCTCTCCCGTTTGCCCAAGCCCGGGTGCTCGTGCTCAAGGACGGCCTCGACTACTCCTTTGCCGAGATCTCCTCCCTTACCGGGATGCCCGTGGGTACGGCCAAGTGCTACGCCCACCGGGCCCGGTCGGCCCTGCGCGAGCGCCTCCGCGACCGGGAGGTGGCGTGAAAGCTCCCTTCGGCCGGCCGGGGATCGAGGCCATCCTGCCCCACCGAGATCCCTTCCTGTTCCTGGACGAGGTGTTGGAGCTGGAGCCGGGGGTGCGGGTGGTCGCCCGCACGCGGGTACGGGGGGACGAATGGTTCTTTCCCGGCCACTTCCCCGGCCGGCCGATTATGCCCGGCGTCATCCTGGTAGAGGCGCTTGCCCAGGCGGGGGCAGTGGCGGTTCTCTCCCTTCCCGAGAACCGGGGCAAGCTGGCCCTGTTCGCCGGCATCGATGACCTTCGCTTCAAGCGCCTGGTGGGCCCCGGCGATGAGCTGGTGCTGACCTGCGAGCTGGCGGCGGCCCGCGGCCCGGTGGGACGGGGAAGAGCGGTGGCGCGGGTGGGGGACGCCGTCGCCGTCCGGGGAACCCTGACCTTCGCCACCCGGTGATCGGACGGGCCCAGGGCTACCGAGTGTCCATCACCGGCCTGGGGACACACGTGCCCGCACGGGTGCTGACGAACGAGGAGCTGGCCACGATGGTCGACACGTCGGATGAGTGGATCGTCAGCCGCACCGGCATCCGGGAGCGGCGCATCGCCGAGGCGGGGGAGGCCCTGTCCGATCTGGCCCTGCCCGCCGCCCGGGAGGCTCTCCGCCAGGCCGGTCTGGAGGGCTCCCAGCTCGACCTGGTGGTGTGCGCCACTGTAACTCCGGACATGGCCTTCCCGGCCACAGCCGTTCTCCTGGCCGACTCCCTGGGCGCTCATCGCGCGGCGGCCTACGACCTGTCTGCCGGGTGTACCGGCTTCGTCTACGCTCTCGCCCAGGCCCAGGCAGTGGTGGCCTCGGGCATGTGCCGCACGGCGCTCGTCGTGGGTGGGGACGTGCTGTCCCGGATCATCGACTGGACCGACCGCTCTACCTGCGTCCTCTTCGGCGACGGGGCGGGAGCGGTGGTGCTCCAGCGGGTGCAGCAGGGCGGCTTTCTCGGCTTCGAGCTCGGCGCCGACGGAGGCGGCGGCGGCGAGCTGTACCTGCCGGCTGGCGGCTCCCGCCGGCCGGCCAGCGCCGAGACGGTGGCCGGTCGGGAGCACTACGTGCGCATGAACGGCCGGGAGGTGTTCAAGTTCGCCACCCGAGTACTCGTCTCCTCAGCCCGGGCGGTACTCGACATGTTGGGGCTGAGGGTGGAGGATATCGACCTCTACATCCCCCACCAGGCCAACGTCCGCATCATCCAGCACGCTGCCATGAAGCTCGGGATCCCGGAGGAGAGAATCGTGATCAACGTCGATCGGTACGGAAACACGTCCTCGGGCTCCATCCCCCTGGCCCTGGCCGACGCTGTCCGGGAGGGACGGGTGCACGAGGGCGATCTCGTCCTCATGACCGGCATGGGCGCCGGACTCACGTGGGGATCGGGGGTGCTGGAGTGGAGCAGGGAGATGGTGCTGTGAGCCGGAAGGTCGCCTTCTGCTTCCCCGGTCAGGGCTCCGTGGCTCGGGGGATGGGCCGCGACATCGCCGAGGCGGTGCCGGAGGCGATGGAGGTGTTCGACATCGCCAGCGAGGCCTCTGGTCTCGATCTCCGCCGGCTGTGCTTCGAGGCGCCTCTGGAGCGGCTGGTGGATACAGAGGTACAGCAGCCCGCCCTGGTGGCCACCAGCCTGGCCGTGCTGGCGGCGCTCCGCGCCCGGGGAATGCGGCCCGACTACGTCATCGGGCACTCGGTGGGAGAGCTGGCGGCCCTGGCCGCTGCATCCTCCCTGGGCGTGGCCGAGACCATAGCCCTCGTCCGCGAGCGGGGTCTGGCCATGGCCGAGGCAGCCCGGGAGCGCCCGGGAGCCATGGCCGCCATTCTGGGACTCGACGACGAGGTGGTGGAGCGCCTGTGCCGACGCATCCTGGGGGTGTGGCCGGCCAACTACAACTGCCCCGGGCAGCTGGTGGTGTCGGGGGAGACGGCGGCTGTGGACGAGTGCTGCGCCCGAGCCGAGGAGGAGGGGGCCAGGCGTACCGTCAAGCTCAAGGTGTCCGGCGCCTTCCACTCGCCGCTCGTGGCTCGGGCTGCCGACCGCCTGCGGCCGGCGGTGGAACGGCTCCGGTTCGCCGAGCCTACGGCTCCGTTCATGTCCACCGTCACCGCCCGCCTCGAGTCGGCCCAACGGATGGGACCCCTGCTCGTCGACCAGCTGACGGCGCCGGTGCGGTTTACGCAGGCGGCCACGGCTCTCATCCGGGAGGGGGTGCGCACGTTCGTAGAGGTGGGGCCGGGGAACGTCCTGTCCGGCCTTGTCAGGCGCATCGACCGAAGCGTGAAGGCCATTCCCGTGAACAGCCTGGCTGCCCTCGAGCAAGTCGAGGAGGCTCTGGGCGCTGCCTGATCCCGGCTTCTGCACTCTGTCCGGAAGGCTGGCCCTCGTTACCGGCGCCTCGCGGGGCATCGGGCAGGCCATCGCCCGCGAGCTGGCCCGGGCTGGGGCCCGGGTGGTGGTGGGGTACCTGTCGTCGGCGACGGAGGCGAAGGCGTTGGCGGCGGAGATCGGCGGCAGGGCCGTTCGAGCCGACGTGTCCGACGCCGCCGACGCCGCCCGACTGGTGGAGGAGGCGGGCGACTTGGACATCCTCGTCAACAACGCCGGCATCACCCGGGACGGCCTCCTCGCCCGCATGCCCGACGCCGACTGGCGAGCGGTGTTGGAGACCAACCTCTCCTCTGTCTTCTACACCTGCCGGGCGGCGTCGCGGGGGATGATGCGGCGGCGGTCGGGGGTGATCGTGAACGTGTCGTCGGTGGTGGGGCTGCACGGCAATCCAGGCCAGACCAACTACGCCGCCGCCAAGGCGGGCATCATCGGCTTCACCAAGGCGTTGGCTCGAGAGTTGGGGGGGCGAGGGGTGCGAGCGAACGTGGTCGCTCCCGGCTACGTGCACACCCAGCTCACGGCCGGGCTTCCCGAGGAGCTCCGCCGGGGGCTGGTGGCGTCGACGCCGCTCGGGCGCATCGGCCGGCCGGAGGAGGTAGCGGCGGCGGTACGCTTCCTCTGCTCCGACGAGGCATCGTTCATCACCGGTGAGGTGCTGCTCGTGGACGGGGGTCTGGGGATCTAGCCGGCATGGATGGAGCGAGCATGGACGGGCGGCGGCGGGTGGTCATCACCGGCCTGGGGGCGGTCACGCCCTTGGGGAACGACGTCCGCTCGACCTGGGAGAACTTGGTGGCGGGCCGGTCGGGAGCGGCGCCCATCACCCACTTCGACGCCTCCGGCTTTGCCGTCACCTTCGCCTGCGAGGTCAAGGGCTTCGACCCTACCGAGTGGATCGATCGCAAGCAGGCCCGGCGCATGGACCGCTTCGCCCACCTCATTGTGGCCGCCGCCCGCCAGGCGGTGGAGGATGCCCGCCTGCGGGTGGAGACGGAGCCCGACCGGGTGGGGGTGTCGGTGGGCACCGGTATCGGCGGCCTCAAGTCGTTCCAGGACTGCTACGACGAGCTCCTGGCTCGGGGCCCGGACCGGGTCAACCCCTTCTCCATCCCCGAGATTATCCCCAACATGGGAGCCGCCTGGGTGTCCATGGAGCTGGGGGCGCGCGGGCCACTGGCCTCCGAGTGCACGGCCTGCGCGGCCTCCAACATGGCCATCGGTGACGGCTTGGACGCCATTCGGCTGGGGCGGGCAGACGTGATGATCTGCGGCGGTACCGAGGCGTCGATCACCAGCATCGGTATCGCCGGCTTCGCCGCCATGCGGGCTCTCTCTCGCCGCAACGACGATCCCCAGCGGGCCAGCCGGCCCTTCGACGCCCACCGGGACGGCTTCGTCATGGGCGAGGCAGGCGCCGCCCTCGTCCTCGAGGAGCTGGAGCACGCCCGCGCTCGGGGGGCGCCCATCTACGCCGAGCTGGCCGGCTACGGAGCCTCGTCGGACGCGGCTCACATCACCGAGCCTGACCCCACGGGGGTGAACCCGGCCCGGGCCATGCGCATGGCCTTGGCCGACGCCGGCCTCGAGCCCTCTCAGGTGGGCTACATCAATGCCCACGGCACGGCCACGCCCCTCGGCGATCCGGCCGAGACCCGGGTGATCAAGATCGCTCTGGGGGAGGAGGTGGCCCGCCGGGTGCCCGTCTCCTCCACCAAGGGCGCCACCGGCCATTGCCTGGGAGCGGCGGGGGCCATGGAGGCCATCTTCTCGGTGCTGGCGGTCTACCACGGCGTGCTCCCTCCCACCATCAACTACGCCACCCCGGACCCCGAGTGCGATCTGGACTACGTTCCCAACGTGGCAAGAAGGGCCGATGTGCGGGTGGCCATGTCCAACTCCTTCGGTTTCGGCGGTCACAACGCCTGCATCGTGGTGCGGCGATTCGAGGGCTGAGGGCGGGGAATCGCCAGGACGGCGGTACTGCCGACCGCCGGTCGGCACAGACGGCCGCCGCCCCGGATGGCCGTCGTCAGGGACCTGCCTTTCCCTGCTCGTGGCGAGGATGCGAGCGGAAGGGGAGGCGTTCTTGCTCCGACTAGACTGGGCGACGGTGGAGACCCGCAGGGCACACGTGCTCATCAGGGGCCGGGTGCAGGGAGTCTTCTTTCGGGCCGAGGCTCGGGAGCGGGCCTTGGCCCTGGGAGTGAGGGGGTGGATCCGCAACAACCCCGACGGGACGGTGGAGGCGGTGCTGGAAGGGCCCGAGGAGCACGTGGAGGCGCTGCTGCGGTGGTGTCGGCGAGGCCCGGCGGGCGCTCGGGTAGAAGCGGTGGAGACCCGGTTCGAGGAGCCGGCGGGCGAGCGCGGCTTCTCCGTCTACTGACCCACCGGCGGCTCCGGCAGTACCCTGCGCGTGTGGGACGCGCCCCCGTCGAGGCTGTCTGGAGCCTGCGCGATACCCGGGCCGGCCGGGCGCTGCGACGGTCGGCCAACTGGATCCAGCTAGCCAAGTTCTGCGTCGTCGGGGCAGAAGGCTACGGGGTGAACCTCGGCGTCTACGCCGCTCTCCTGCACGGCGCCGGGGTGCACTACCTGGCCGCCGCCGTGTGCTCGTTCGTGGTGGCGGTGGTCAACAACTACACCTGGAACCGGCTGTGGACGTTTCGCGGCCAGAGGGGCCACTTGTACTACCAGGGCCTGCGCTTCTTCATCGTCTCCTGGTGCGCTCTGGCGGCCAACCTGTTGGTGTTGCGGGCGCTGGTGGCCGCGGACGTGGACAAGGTGGCTGCCCAGGCGACGGCCATCATCGTGGTCACGCCTCTCAACTTCCTCGGCAACAAGCTCTGGTCCTTCGGCCGCCGCCCGAGCCGCTAGGCCGACATCACTACTCTGACCCCCGTGCGGCTGGGCTCTCGCGCTCCGGCGGTGGCAGCGATGGTACTCGCCGTGGCTGCGCCTGCCGCGGCGGCGGCGGCTCCCCGGCTGACCGAGCAGGCGGCCACGGCCCGCTTCCTGGCCGAGGGCAAGGTGAGAGACTGGGTGGGCCGGTACCCGCGCCAGGGCCGAGTCACCGAGGCCGAGTACGACCGGCGGTACCGAGACTGGACGGTGAGGGTGTGGTGGGGGGAGGCGGGCGAGATCGCCCTGGGCCGGGTGGATGACGAGACCGGCCGGGTGACCGAGGCCTGGACCGGGCCCCAGGTGGCCTGGACTATGGCCCGCGGGATGGAGGGGGCGTTTGGGGGCAAGCCGGCCAACAGCCTGCCTCTGTGGTTGGGCCTGGGCGCCGTCTTCTTCCTCGGCCTAGCCGACCTGCGGCGGCCGCTGTGTCTGCGCCACCTCGACCTGATCGCTCTCCTCTCCTTCACCGCGTCCTGGTGGTTCTTCAACCAGGGACGGATCTTCACCAGCGTGCCCCTTGCCTATCCCCCGCTCCTCTACCTGGCCGGCCGCTGTCTGTACGTGGGGCTAAGGGGGCGCCCATCCTCTTCCCTCCCCGGCCGGCCGGTGTGGGCGCTGGCGGCGGCCACCGTGTTTCTGCTCGGGTTCAGGCTGGGGGTGGAGGTGAGGAGCTCCAACGTCATCGACGTCGGGTACGCGGGGGTCATCGGGGCCCAGCGGATCGCCACCGGGCAGGCGCCCTACGGGCACTTCCCGCGCGAAGAGGGGGCCCCCTGCGGGCCGCCCGATCGGGACGGCCGCCGGGTGTACCGCATTCAGACGAACGGCCGCTGCGAGGCCGCCAACGAGCACGGCGACACCTACGGCCCCGTCGCCTACCTCGCCTACCTACCCGGGTATGCCGCCATGGGCTGGACGGGAAAGGGCGATGACCTGGACGCGGCCCGGCTCACGGCGGTCGTCTTCGACCTCCTCTGTGTCGTCGGTCTGGCTCTCGTCGGCCTCCGGTACGGAGACCGACGGGCGGCTGCGGCCCTGGCCTTCTCCTGGGCAGCCTACCCGTTCACCCTGTACGCGCTCAGCTCGGGCAGTAACGACGCCCTCGTGCCCGCCTTCCTCCTGGTCGCCTTCTGGCTGGCCGCCTCTCCAGCCGGCCGGGGCGCTCTCCTGGCGCTGGCCGGGTGGACCAAGTTCGCCCCCCTGTTGGTGGCGCCGCTGTGGCTTACCTACCCGCACCGCCGCCGCCTCCGCCCGGCCCTCCTCTTCGCCGGCGGGTTTGTCGCCGCCACGGCGGCCGTCTTCTCCGTGCTCTTGCTCGAGCCCGATCCGCTGCGGGCGGCGAGGGTGTTCTGGGAGCGCACCATCGCTTCCCAGCTTGCCCGGGAATCGCCGTTCTCCTTGTGGGATTGGGGCAGGTACCAGGCCGGCCTTCCCGACCTGGCCGCCGTCCAGATCGGCTTGGCGGCGGCGGTCTCGGTGGGCGCCCTGGCGCTTGCCCTCACCCCTGGCCGCAAGTCGCCCCTCCAGCTGGCCGCTCTGACGGCCACTCTCCTCATCGGCTTCCAGCTGGCGCTCACCCACTGGTTCTACCTGTACCTCCCCTGGTTCTTCCCCTTCGCCGCCCTGGCTCTGCTTGCTCCTCCCGGAGAGGGCGGTGTGCCGGGAGCCTGGCGGCGGCGGGACTCCCTCTAGCCGATGGTCACCCGCACCGGCTGGCAGAGCCGGGCCCGGCCGTCTGAATGGCACTCCACCAACACCCCCTCCAGGCGGACGTCGCCCCGGGCCGGGGTGAAGCGGATGGGGAGACCGGTGCGCATGCGGGTAATGGCCGCTGCCGCCTCCACGCCGATGACGGAGTCGTGGGGGCCGGTCATGCCGGCGTCGGTAATGGCCGCCGTCCCTCCCGGCTGGACGCGGGCGTCGCTCGTCTGGACGTGGGTGTGGGTACCGATGACGGCGGTAACCCGCCCGTCCAGCAGCCGAGCCAGGGCTACCTTCTCGCTGGTGGCCTCGGCGTGGAAGTCCACTACCACCACCGGCGCCCGGCTGCGCGCCTCCTCCACCAGCCCATCGACGACCTCGAACGGCGACACGGGGGGCTGGAGGTAGAGCCAGCCGAGGAGGTTGATGACCGCCACCGGCGTCCCGTCGACGGCCGGGACGACGGTGAGGCCGCGACCGGGCAAGCCGGAGGCGAGGTTGGCCGGCCGGATCACCCGCTGGGACGAGGCCAGGTAGTCGGCCGTGCCGTTCCGAGCCCAGACGTGGTTGCCGAGGGTCACCACGTCGGCGCCGGCGGCCAGCAAGCGGTCGGCGATGCGGCCGGTGATGCCCTTGCCGTCGGCGGCGTTCTCGCCGTTCACGACGCAGAAGCCGACGTGGAGCTCGCTCCTCAGGGACGGCAGGCGCTCCTCCACCGCCCTTCTCCCCGGGGCGCCGAAGACGTCGGCCACGAACAGGATGCGCACGAGGCCCCCGGCCCTACCGCAACCCCACCCCGGCTGCCGGGTGGACGACGATGGTGACGTGATTTCCCCTCTCGCCTGTGTAGGCGGCCAGAGCCTGGCGCTCAACTCGGGAGAGGTCGACCACCACCCCGATCTTGGAGGTGCCGGCAGTCACCGGCGCCCCCACGGTGAGCGCCGGGTCTCGGCGCAGGCGGGCCACGGACACCACCACTTCGGGGGTGTCGGTGGGCTGGATGTCGATCTGGTGGCCCCGCCGGCGTCCGTCCAGCACCAGGTCGGAGATGCTCACCACCGTGCCGTCCACGGGCGCGTACACGTCGGTGCCGGCCGGGGCGCCCACAGCTAGGGCTCCTGTCCGGGGACCGCTGCCGCCGCCGAGAAGGTAGTAGGGGATCCCGCCTCCTCCCCCTCCCAGCAGGCCGCGGACGAGGCGGGCCAGGATCCCCTCGTTGACCTGCCGACCGATGGGCTTGAGGGGAAGGGCGTACTCGTCGGCGCCGTGGTAGCCGATGGCCGTCACCTGCTGCTGGGAGACGGGAAGCTGGATGCGGAGGGAGTCCTGGAAGGCCACCACCTGGGGAAGGGGGCGGCCGGTGCTGAGGAGAGCGGCATCGGACAGGGAGGACTGGAAGGTAGGCGCCGGCGAGCCAAGGGCGCTGACCAGGGCGGTGAGGAGGAGGGCGCCCAGGACGGAGGCGGCGACCACGGCCAGGCGGGGCGACCGGAGGCGTCCGGCCCGTGCCCGGCCTGGACGCGGCGGCGGCCGGTGGCGGCGGGGCGGAGCCATGGGCCTCACGGTAGCGCAGGGAGAAAGAGGGGCTCAAGCCCGCTTGCACCGGCAGCGGCAGAGGCGGTCGAGGGTGGGGCAGCCGTCCCCAAGGAGGGAGCGGGCGGCCGCGGTACCATGGGCCGGCCATGCCGGCCCGGGCGATCTCGATCTGCGTGCCGGCCGCTGCCGGCGATAGGGGAGAGCGGGCCGCCGCCCCGGCTGCGGGTCGGCGGTGAGCTCCCTCCCCCTCCTCGCCGCCCGGGGCGTCTGGCGCCGATTCGGGCGCCGCACGGCTCTCCACCCCTGCGACCTCGACCTCAACGAGGGGGAGCTGGTGGCTCTGGTAGGGCCCAACGGGGCCGGCAAGTCCACGCTCCTGTCGATGCTAGCTGGCGCCCTCAGACCCAGCGGGGGGAAGATCGAGCGCCGTGCCGACGCGCGCACCGGCTGGATGCCTCAGCGGCCGGCGCACTACGGGCGCCTGTCCAGTCGGGAGAACCTCGAGCTCTTCGCCCGCCTGCACGGCGTGGCCGACCCCAGGGCGGCGGCGGACCGCCTGCTCGTGGCGGTGGAGCTGGCCGATGAGGGCCGACCCAGCGCCGACCTGTCGCTGGGCAACCGCCAGCGCCTCAACCTCGCCTTGGCCCTGCTCGGCCAGCCCAACGTGCTCCTCCTCGATGAGCCGGCCGCCTCGCTCGATCCCCGCCAGCGCCGTCGCCTGTGGGACACCGTGGTCGCTCTCCGGGAGGCGGGCGGTGCCGCCTGCATCGCTACTCAGCACGTCGAGGAGCTGGAGCCCCTGGTCGACCGGATCGCCGCCCTCATCGACGGCGAGCTTGTCTTCTCCGGCCCCCCCGGTGAGTACCGCCGCTCGCAGGCGGCGGCGGCCCTGCGCTGATGCGGGCGCTCCTCGTCCTCGGCAAGGACCTGGTGGTACTGCGCCGGTCGCGGCTGTTGGCCTTCCTGCTCGTGGTCTACCCGCTCCTCATCGCCGCCCTCATCGGGCTGGCGGCGGCCTACGCCGGGGCCAAGCCGCGGGTGGCGCTGGTCGACAAAGACGGGCTGCCGCGGACGGTAGTCCTGGCCGGGCAGAGGTTCGACATCGCCGGCGAGATAGAGCGGGCGGCCAGGAACGTGACCCTGGTGCGCCTGTCGGAGGAGGAGGCCCGGCGCCGGCTTCGGGACGGCCGGGTGGTAGCCGTGCTCACCATCCCGCCCGGGTTCATGAAGGTGCTGCGCGGCCTCATCTTCAGCCCTCGGCTGGAGCTGGAGATCGGCCGGGGCGCTCTCGCCTCCCGCGTCCGGCAGCAGCTGCAAGCGGTCGTGTACTCCCTCAACCTCAGCTTGCAGCGGGCCTTCATCACCTCCGACTTGGAGTACGTACGGCTGCTCCGGGAGGGGGGTCGCGGACAGGCTCTGGGCCATGAGTTCACCATCATCGGCCTGCGCGGGGTGGAGCGGCTTCTCGACCATCTTCCTCGCAGTCGCCAGGCGGATGCCATCCGCGACTTCGTCGGCGATGCCCGGGAGGCTCTCGACTTCACCGACGACGCCATTCGCGCCACCGCCAATCCGGTGCGCCTGGTGGAGCGACCGGAACGGGGCCGCACCTGGCTTCTGTCGGCCCAGGTGCAGGCATACGCGCTGGCCATGACGGTCCTGTTCTTGGGGCTTCTCCTCTCCGCCGGCGCTCTCGCCGCCGAGCGGGACGAGAACGTCATCGGCCGGTTGATCCGGGGCCCTCTCGGCTTCGGGCAGCTGGTGCTGGCCAAGGCCGGTCTGGCGGCGGCGGTGAGCCTGCTCCTCGGCCTCCTCGTCGCCGTCGGCTTCGGGGCGGTGGTGGAGCTAGGGGCGGTGGCTGGCGGCCAGCCCTGGGAGCGGCTTCCCCTCGTGGGGCTGGGCCTCCTCCTCGCCGGGGAGACGGTGGGAGCCCTGGGAGCCTTCCTCGGATCCTTGGCCCGGGAGGCGAGGACGGCCGCCCTGGTGGCCGTGCTCGTGGCCCTGCCGGTGGTGTTCGTGGGCTTGCTGCCGAGGGAGGTGGCGCCGCCGGCGGGATGGGTGAGCGACGCCTTCCCCTTCGCCCACGCTGGGCGCCTGTTCACCGCCAGCCTGTTCGAGGTGTCTCCCTGGGGCGCGCTGGGTCGGGAGGCAGCCTGGCTGGTCGGCCTGGCCGCCGGCTACGGGGTGCTCGCCCGCCTGGCTGCCCCGCGCCTCACCTCGTAGGCGGCGTAGTCTTTGGCCGTGCCCTCCTTTCCCGCCACCCGCCTGCGTCGTCTCCGCCGCACCGCCGCCCTGCGGGGGCTGGTGGGGGAGACGCGGGTAGGGGTGGAGGACCTGGTCATGCCCCTGTTCGTGGCTTTCGAGCCCCTTCCCAACGACCTCTTGCCGGCTCTCAGCCGGCATACGGTGGAAGGGGTCCTGCGGGAAGTGGAGGAGCTGGTGGAGGCGGGCGTGCGGGCTGTCCTTCTGTTCGGGATCCCCGACGAGAAGGACGAGCAGGGCTCGGGAGCCTGGGCCGAGGACGGCATCGTCCAGCGGACGCTGCGGATGCTCCGGCCCCGGTTCCCCGACCTCGTCCTCCTCACCGACGTGTGCCTGTGCGAGTACACCTCCCACGGCCACTGCGGCCTCGTCGAGGAAGGCCGGGTGGACAACGACGCCACGCTCGAGCTGTTGGCCCGGGTGGCGGTGAGCCATGCCGAGCTCGGCTCCGACGCGGTTTGTCCCAGCGACATGATGGACGGCCGGGTGGCGGCCATACGGCAGGCGCTGGACGAGGCGGGCTTGGAGGAGACGGCCATCGTGGCCTACTCGGCCAAGTACGCGTCGGCCTTCTACGGCCCCTTCCGGGAGGCGGCGGGGTCGGCTCCTGCCTTCGGGGATCGCCGCGGCTACCAGATGGACCCGGCCAATCTGCGGGAGGCCGTGCGCGAGTGCGCCCTCGACTTGGAGGAAGGAGCCGATGTGATCATGGTCAAGCCGGCCCTGCCCTACCTGGACGTCATCAGCGCCGTCCGCCGCCGGCTGGACGCGCCCCTGGCCGCCTACAGCGTGTCCGGGGAGTACGCCATGGTGAGGGCGGCGGCCCTGCGGGGGTGGGTGGACGAGCGGCAGGGGGTGGCGGAAGCCCTCACCGCCATCAAGCGGGCAGGCGCCGACATCATCGTCACCTACTGGGCCAAGGAGGCGGCGGCGTGGCTGTGAGGGCCCAGTCGGAGCTGTGGGCCCGGGCCCGGCGGCTGATCCCCGGCGGCGTCAACTCGCCGGTGCGGGCCATGCGGGCGGTGGGGTTGGAGGAGCCCCTCTTCCTCCGCCGTGGCCGGGGGGCGTGGGTGGAGGACGTGGACGGGAACCGGTACGTGGACTGGGTGATGTCGTGGGGGCCTCTCCTCTTCGGGCATGCCGACCCGGCCACCCTGGCGGCGGTGGCCGAGGCGGCCGTCCGGGGGACGAGCTTCGGCGCCTGCACCGAGGCGGAGGTGGAGCTGGCGGCGGAGATCGTGGACGCCGTGCCCTCGGTGGAGATGGTGCGGCTGGTCTCGTCGGGGACGGAGGCGGCCATGAGCGCCGTCCGCCTCGCCCGGGCTGCCACCGGCCGGGAGCGGGTCCTCAAGTTCGCCGGCTGCTACCACGGCCACAGCGACCCGCTCCTTGTGCGGGCCGGGTCGGGCCTGGCCACCCTGGGGATCCCCTCCACTCCGGGCGTGCCCGAGGCGGTGGCGCGGGACACGGTGGTGTGCCCGTACAACGACCTAGAGGCGGTGGAGAGGGCGGTGGAGCGGTACGGCCCCACCCTGGCCTGCGTCCTGGTGGAGCCGGTGGCCGGGAACATGGGCGTCGTTCCCCCCGTGCCCGGCTTTCTCGACGGCCTGCGCCGGCTGTGCGACGAGACGGGGGCGCTGCTCGTGTTCGACGAGGTCATTACCGGCTTCCGGCTGGCCCGGGGAGGAGCGCAGGAACGGCTGGGCGTCCTTCCCGACCTGACCGTGCTGGGCAAGATCCTGGGCGGCGGCCTCCCTCTGGCAGCTTTCGGCGGCCGGGCCGACATCATGGAGCGCCTGGCTCCCGCCGGCGACGTCTACCAGGCGGGCACGCTGGCTGGAAACCCTATCGCCACCGCCGTCGCCCTGTCGGTGCTGCGGCGGCTGCGCGACCCGGCTGTGTACGAGCAGTTGGAGCGGACGAGCAGTCGCCTCGAGGAGGGCCTGCGGCCGTTCGGCACCGTGCAGCGGGTGGGCTCCATGGCCACTCTGTTCATGCGCTCGGGGCCGGTAACGAGCTTCGACGAGGCCGCTTCCTGCGACAGCGACCGGTACGGGGCCCTCTTTCGCCACCTCCTCGCCCAAGGCGTGTACGTGGCCCCGTCCCAGTTCGAGGCCATGTTCGTGTCCACCGCCCACGGCGAGGAGGAGGTCGAGCGGACGGTGGCGGCGGTGGCGGCCTTCTTCGCCGACACCGGGTAGTGGACCTGTGGGAGACCATCGCCGCCGAGGCGGCCTGTGAGAGCGACCTGTGGGCCGATGCCCTCCTCCCGCCCGGACGGCGGGAGCCAACCCCGGTCTTCTCCCCTCTGGCGAACGAGCGCTACGCCCTCGGCTTGGAGACCATCTACGAGGGCTACCTCCTCCACTACGGTCGACCGCGCCTGTTCGCCCCCCGCGATCAAGATGACGGCCTCCTCTTGGGCGACTACCTGTACGCCCACGGCTTGGTGCGCATCGCCGGCCTGCGCGAGGTGGCGAGCGTGGCCGATCTGGCGGAGCTGATCTCCCTGTGCGCTCAGCTGCGGGCGGAGGCGGCGACCGGGGACGGAGCGGCCTGGGCGGCCACTGCCGCCCTCCTCGGCCGTGGTGTCCTCACCGACGCCCGTGACGCCCTCCGGCTCTACGGCGACCCTCTGCCCCTGTTGCGGTTGGCCGAGGCGGCCGTCTCCCGCCCGGCGCTGGAGCGGGCCCTGGCAGCGCACCGCCGCCGGGTGGGGTAGAGTCGGGGGCCATGGACTGGCCCACGCTTTTGGCTGTGAAGGACGTGGCCGAGGAAGGCCGGGACATCGTCCTCTCCATGCTCGTGGTGGGGTGCGTCTTTTTGGCCGTCATCCTCCTCGGCCAGCTCCTCCGCTGGCTGAGCGAGCGGCGGTAGGAAACCGAGCGACCGGGGTCAGCTACACTGCCCGGCGCCGAGGGGAGTATCCCCCAACGGGCGCCATCGCCAGTCCGGCCGGCTAGGCCCGGTGGCGCCGGCCCGGCGCGGGCGGGACAGACCTCCGCACACCGACATCCCATCGACGAAGGAGACGACTGTGAGCGGGCAATGGTGGGCCTGGGCCGGGTTCGGGGCGTTCGTGGTGGCGGCGTTTGCCGTCGACCTCGCTGCCTTTCGGCGGGGGGGAGGAGAGATTGCGCTCATCCGCGCCGGCGTCTGGAGCGTGGGCTGGACGCTGCTCGGCCTGGCCTTCACCCCCCTCGTCCTCGCCTGGCGCGGAAGCGGGGCGGCCGGCGAGTACGTCACCGGATTCCTCATCGAGAAGAGCCTGTCCGTGGACAACCTGTTCGTGTTCGCGGTCATCTTCTCCTACTTCGGGGTGCCCCGCCGCTTTCAGCGCCGCGTCCTCTTCTGGGGCATCGTGGGAGCGCTCGTCCTGCGCGGGATCTTCATCGTCGCCGGCGCCGCCCTGCTGGAGGCGGTGGAGGCCACGGTGTACGTGTTCGGGGCCGTGCTCATCGTCACCGGCCTGCGCATGGCCGTCCACGGCGAGGTGGAGGTGCACCCGGAGCGGAACCCGCTCTTGCGCCTCCTCCGCCGGCGGCTGCCGGTGACGTCGGGCTTCCACGGGGAGCGTTTCCTCGTCGTCGAGAACGGCCGCCGGGCGGCCACGCCCCTTCTAGCGGCTCTCGTCCTCGTGGCCAGCTTCGACGTCGTGTTCGCCGTCGACTCGATCCCGGCCATCTTCGCGGTGACGCGGGACACGTTCCTCGTCTTTGCCGCCAATGCCTTCTCCCTCCTCGGTCTTGCCGCCCTCTACTTCGTGCTGGTGGGGATGCTGCGGCGCCTCCGCTACCTCCAGATCGGGTTGGCGGTGGTACTCGTCGTCGTGGGGGTGAAGATGGCCGCCTCCGGCATCGTCCACCTGCCCGTGTGGCTGTCGTTGGCGGTGGTGGTAGGCGTCCTGGCGGCGGCAGCGGCAGCGTCGGTGGCGGCCGACGCCTCCGGTCGACGCCGTCTGCCGCGACCGGCCGACCGCTCAGGCTGACGAGGCCTGCCGCCGGCGGCGGCCGCATTGATCCTAGACTGAGCACCCCGTGGCCCCTGCCCGAGACCTGCGCGAGTGGATGGCCCTCCTCGACCGCGAGGGCGAGCTCCACCGGGTGACGGTGGAGGTCGACCCCCGTCTGGAAGTGACCGAGATCACCGACCGGGTGGTCAAGGCGGGAGGTCCCGCGCTGCTCTTCGAGAAGCCCCGGGGATCCCGGCATCCCCTCCTCATCAACCAGTTCGGCAGCGAGCGGCGCATGTGCCTCGCCTTCGGCGTGGACAGCCTGGACGCGGTGGGAGAGCGCCTCCAGGAGGTGCTGGAGATGCAGCCGCCCCAGGGGCTGGTGGACAAGGTGCGAGGGCTGGCCAAGCTCAAGTCCATCGCCGACTCGGTGCCCACGGTGGTGCGCAGCGGGCCCTGTCAGGAGGTGGTGCTGGAGGGGGACGAGGTCGACCTGACCCGGCTTCCTGTCCAGACGTGCTGGCCGGGCGATGCCGGGCCGTTCATCACCCTGCCCGCCGTCATCACCAAGGACCCCCGCACGGGGACTCGCAACGTGGGCATGTACCGGATGCAGGTGATCGACCGTCGATCCACCTTCATGCACTGGCAAGTCCACAAGGACGGGCGCATGGACTACCTGGCCGCCGATGGTCGCCTGGAGGTGGCGGTGGCGCTGGGGCTCGATCCCATCACCGTCTACGCCGCCTCGGCCCCGCTTCCCAAGCACGTCGACGAGCTCATGCTGGCCGGGCTTCTGCGCGGACGGCCGGTGGAGCTGGTCCGCTGCCGGACGGTCGACCTGGAGGTGCCGGCTCGGGCTGAGATCGTGCTCGAGGGCTACGTGCAGAAGGGCGAGGAGGGGATGGAAGGCCCCTTCGGCGATCACACCGGCTACTACTCGCTGCCCGAGCCCTTTCCCGTCTTCCACGTGACGGCCATGACCATGCGCCGGGATGCCGTCTACCCCTCCATCGTGGTGGGCCGGCCGCCGGCGGAGGACGCCTGGCTGGGCAAGGCCACCGAGCGCATCTTCCTCCCCGCCCTGCGCCTGAGCGTGCCCGAGATCGTGGACTACGACCTGCCCGTGGCCGGGGCCTTCCACAACTGCGTTATCGTCTCCATCCGCAAGGCCTTTCCCGGGCACGCCCGCAAGGTCATGCACGCCCTGTGGGGGCTGGGTCTGCTCAGCCTGTCCAAGGCGGTGGTGGTGGTGGACGAGGGGGTGAACGTGCACGACTACGAGGAGGTCTTCTTTCGGGTCTGCGCCAACGTAGATCCCAAGAGGGATGTGGTGGTGACCGAAGGCCCCCTCGACCAGCTCGACCACGCCTCCACCCTGCCCTGCTACGGGGGCAAGATCGGGATCGACGCCACCCACAAGGGGCCCGAGGAGGGGGCCCGTTCCTGGCCGGCGGAGATCCGCATGGCCGAGGAGGTGCAGAGGCTGGTGGATCGCCGCTGGCCGGAGTACGGCATCCTCCTCGATGCGACCGTTACCAGATTGACACCCCGTCCCGGCAACGGTTGAATCGCCGGGGACAGCGAGCCGGAGGCGAACGGAGGGCGGTGGACTCGGGGCAGGAGGAAGAGACCAGGCACGGGCCGAGCTTGACTCTGTGGCCCCTCGGCCTGGCCGTGGGCATCGCCTGCGTCCTCGTCGGTCTCATCGTGAGCTGGTGGATCGTGGCCGTGGGAGGCGGACTGACCCTCCTGTTCGGGGCCTTGTGGGTGCGCGACCTCATGCAGCCGCCGGCGCCGAGGCCGGCGCCGCCGCCCCCCAGGCGCCCGCCCCCTCCCTCCCGAGCTACCCGCAAGGGCTTCCTGTCCGGCATGACCCTCGGCCTCGGCGCCGTCATCGGGGGAGCGGTGACCGTCCCCCCCGCCCTTTTTGCCATCCTGCCGCCTTTCCTCAAAGGGGAGGGGTTCCACGACTTGGACGTGGACCTGGGACCCATCGATGCCTACCCCGAGGGCCAATGGATGGTGGCCAAGTTCAACGTCTCTCCCCGGGGCGGCAGCGTCAACGGCCGCACCGCCTTCGTCCGCTACAACGGCCTGGTGGAGAACCCCAGGACCAGGCGCATGGAGCCGAGCTTCACCATCATCTCCAACCGGTGCGTCCACCTGGGCTGTCCCGTCCAGCCCAACGGGCCTATCGCCGACAAGGAGCGCCGGGTCATCGGCGCCGGCGCCAAGCGGGTCGAGCTTACCCCCACCCGGCCCAACGGCTTCGGCTGTCCCTGCCACGCGGGCCAGTACGACATCGAGGGCAACCGCACAGCCGGCCCGCCGGTGCGGGCCCTCGACCGGTACGCCTACGCCATCCGCCGCGGTCGCCTCGTCCTCATCGGCCTGTTCAGCGTGGGCAAGGTGGAGGGCGAGGGCAAGGAGGCCCGCATCGCCAAGTACCGGCTGGCTGCTCCCGGCATCCACGTGGACGGCTGGGAGCGGATCCTCTACCCCTGGCAACCTCCTAGCTGATGCCCAAGTCGGAGCGTCGCCGGAAGCTGGAGGAGGCCGTCGTCTACCCGGTCGACTGGCTGGAGGAGCGCACGGGTCTCGTCGCCTTCGTCCGCTTCTTCCTCTTCCGGCACGTGCCTAAGCGCACCAACTGGTTCCACACCCTGGGCTCGGCCACCCTCACCGCCTTCCTCGTCCAGGCCGTGACCGGCGTCATCCTGGCCATGTACTACAAGCCCGATCCCGACAAGGCCTACGAGTCCATCCAGTTCATCACCGACGAGGTGACTCTGGGCTGGCTGGTGCGGGGCATGCACCGGTGGGGGGCGAGCGTGTTCATCATCCTCCTCTTCTTCCACATGGCCCGGGTGTTCCTGTTCGGCGCCTACAAGTACCCGCGGGAGGTGAACTGGCTCATCGGGGTGACCCTGCTCATCCTGGGCATGTTCGAAGGGTTCACCGGCTACCTTCTGCCCTGGGACCAGACCTCGTACTGGGCCACGGTGGTGGGTATCAACATCACCGCCACCGGCCCCTTCCTCGGCCCCTTCCTGGCCCAGATCCTCAAGGCGGGCGCGGCCATCAACGAGGAGACCCTGTCCCGCTTCTACTCCATCCACATGCTCGTCCTGCCCGGGCTCATGTTCGCCCTCATCGGCCTCCACCTCTACCTCGTCATTCGCAACGGGGTGACGCCGCCTCCCTGGGGGCCGGAGGAGGAAGAGGAGGAGGAGGCGGAGACCGAGCCCGCCCGGCCCGGCCTCGTCCGGCCGGTGCCCCGAGGGAGAGGGACGCCGTGAGCTCCCTGGAGGAGCGCCGCCGCCGCCACGCCGCCTACAAGCGGCATGTGGAGCGGCACGGCAAGCCCTTCTTCCCCTACGCCATGTTCCACGACACGGTCATGAGCCTGGTGGTGGTGGCGGTGATCGTGGCTCTGGCCGTCATCTGGCACGAGACCGCCGATGGGACCGAGGCCGGCATCCTGGGCCCCCTGTACGCCGACAAGGCCGACCCGGCCACGACCAGCTTCATTCCCCGCCCCGACTGGTACTTCTACTTCCTCTTCTACCTGCTCCGCATCTTCCAGTGGCCGGACTCGGTCGTCCTGGCCACGGTGGGCATCCCCACCATCGCCATGATCCTCCTCTTCCTCCTCCCCTTCGTGGACGTGCGGGCCGAGCGGCGGCTGTCGCGCCGGCCGGTAGCGGTGGTGGCGGCCATCCTCGTCGTCCTGTCCATGGGTACCCTGACCTGGAAGGGAGCGACAGCCAAGGAGTCTCTGGGAAGCGAGGCTCTGTTGCGGGTGCCCGATTGGATGAAGGAGAACAACCTGCCGCCCCAGGCCCGACCGGGGGCCGAGCTCTTTGCCCAAGCCGGCTGCCAGAACTGCCACACCTACCTCGGCAGCGGCACCTCCGCCCTCGGCGCCCCCGACCTCTCCCGCATCGGCGCCCGCGGGCGGGGCGTGGACTTTCTTGTCCGGTACGTGGCCAACCCGGCTCAGTTCGGGAACACGGTCATGCCCAGGTACGACCAGACCTTCACCGCCGAGGAGCTGCGCCAGATCGCCGTCTTCCTCGACGCGTCGAGGGGGCCGCAGCCGTAAGGGGCTGCGGGTCGGCTGTGGTCTTCGTCCGCCCAGGGGTACAGGCCCGCGCGGCCGGCGGAGACCGGATGCAGGCCGCCGGCGCGGCGGCGGGCATGGAGACGGGGACGCTCGCTCCTGAGGGCGTACGGGCCATGTTCGACCGCATCGCCCCCGTGTACGACCTCATGAACCGGGTCATGACCGCCGGCCTCGACCGCCGCTGGCGGCGGCTGGCCGCTCAGGCGGTGGTCCGGCCCGGAGACCGGGTGCTCGATGCCTGCTGCGGTACCGGCGATCTCGCTCTTGCCTGCGAGCGGGCGGGAGGACGGGTGGTGGGAGTGGACTTCTCGGCGGCCATGCTCGACCGGGCCCGGCGCAAGTCCCGGTCCATCGACTGGGTGGAGGGCGATCTCCTGGCCCTGCCCTTTCCAGCGGGAGCCTTCGACGCGGCCACGGTCGGATTCGGGGTGCGCAACGCGGCCGATCTCGACCGGGCCTTGGCCGAGCTACGCCGCGTCCTTGTCTCCGGCGGCCGGCTGGCCGTCCTCGAGATCGCCGTCCCCCAGGGGAGGCTTGCCCCCTTCTACCGTCTGTGGCTGGAGCGACTGGTGCCCGTCCTCGGCCGGCTGGCCCGGGGCGGGGGCGCCTACACCTACCTGCCGGCCAGCGTACGCCGGTTTCCCGATGCTCTTGCCCTGGCCGAGCTCATGAGGAAAGCCGGCTTCGCCGACGTTCGCTGGCGGACCTTCGCCGGAGGCATGGTCACCCTCCATACTGGTGTCGCCCGATGATCGCCCTAGCCGCCATCCGCGACGTCCCCGGGCTCGAGTCGTACCTCGACGCGCTCGAGGAGCGCTTGCAGGAGACCGTGCGCAGCCATCCCGGCGTGGTGGCAGCCGTAGGCGCCGACGCTCTGGCGGCAGGCGGCAAGCGCCTGCGCCCCATGCTCGTCTTCCTCTCCTCGCCTGCGGGCGCGCCGCCGCCGTTGGCAGCGGGGGTAGCGGTGGAGCTCGTCCACATGGCCACCCTCGTCCACGACGACCTCATCGACCGGGCCCAGTTCCGCCGCGGCCGGGCGGCGGCCTGGACCGCCTACGGGGCCGACGCCGCCCGGGCGGCCGGCGACTACCTGTTCGCCCGCGCCTTCGCCGAGCTGGCGGCCACCGGCGATGCCGACGCCGTCTGCCTGCTGGCCGACGCCACCCTCTGTCTAGCTCGGGGCGAGGCGCTTCAGCGGCGCCAGACCCACGACCCCGATACGAGCGTGGAGAGCTACCTGGAGCGGTGCGCGTTGAAGACGGGCAAGCTGTTCGAGGCGGCCTGCCTACTCGGCTGCGGCGGCGGCGACCCCGCCTTAGGGGAGTTCGGCCTGGCCCTGGGGATCGCCTTCCAGATCATCGACGACGTTCTCGACTGCTCGGGCGGGGTGGTGGAGACGGGGAAGGTGGCCGGTGTCGACCTGCGCGAGGGGACGCCCACCCTACCCCTTCTGCTCGCCGCCCAGACCGACGAGGTGGTCTACCGGGCGCTGGCCGGCGGGCCCACCGACGGCGTCCTGCTGCGGGTGGCGGAGAGCGGTGCCTTGGAGCGGTCGCGGGAGATGGCGCTCGACTACGCCGAGCGGGCCCGAGCCTGCCTGGACGGGCAGCTCCATCGGGAGGAGCTGGAGGCCCTCACCTACCTGGTCGTGGATAGGGATTTCTGATGGCGGTGGCCGTCGACACCCTGGCCCCGGTGCGGGAGAAGGTGGAGGCAGGCGAGAGGCTCGATCTCGAGGACGGCATCGCCCTGCTCGAGTCGGATGACCTCCTCGCCGTGGGCGAGCTGGCCGATGCCGCCCGCCGGCTCCGGGGCGGCGACGACCGCGTCTTCTTCGTCCAGAACCTGTACCTGAACCAGACCAACGTCTGCCGGGTCAAATGCAAGTTCTGCGCCTTCGCCGTCACCGCCAAGCAGCCGGGGGCCTACACCTACAGCCCCGACGAGCTGGTGGAGCAGGCCCTGCGTCAGAAGGAGGCCACCGGCTTCACCGAGATCCACATGGTGGGCGGGGAGAGCCCCCACGTGGACCTGGCGTACTACGTCGACATCGTGCGCAAGCTCCATGAGGCCCTGCCCGACGTTCACCTCAAGCTGTTCACGGCCAGCGAGATCCACCACATGTCCACCCTGTCCGGGCTCTCCCACGAGGAGGTGCTGCGCGAGCTCAAGGCGGCCGGCCTCGGCTCCCTCCCCGGCGGCGGGGCGGAGGTGTTCGCCGAGCGGGTGCGCCGGCTGGTGGCTCCCGGCAAGGAGCATCCCGAGGAGTGGCTGGATGTCCACCGCACCGCCCACCGGCTGGGCATCCCCACCCACTGCACCATCCTGTACGGACACGTGGAGACGTACGAGGAGCGCATCGACCACCTGCTCCGCCTGCGCGCCCTCCAGGACGAGACGGGCGGCTTCCTGGCCTTCATCCCCCTCGCCTTCCACCCCGAGAACACCGTCTTCGAGCGGCGCGGCTGGCGGCACACCACCGGCGCCGACGACTTGAAGATGATCGCCGTGTCCCGCCTCATGCTGGACAACATCCCCCACATCAAGGCCTACTGGATCATGATGGGCATGCCCCTGGCCCAGGTGGCCCTCCACTTCGGGGCCGACGACGTGCAGGGGACGGTGGTGCGGGAGGAGATCTTCCACGCCGCCGGCGCGGTTACCGAGCAGGAGCAGCGGGTGGAGGAGCTCGTCCGCTTCATCAGGGAAGCGGGACGCATCCCCGTCCAGCGCGACACGCTCTACAACGAGCTACGGAGGTGGGAGTGATCCGCCTGGGCCGCATCTCGTACGTGAACATGGCCCCCGTCTTCTTCCGGCTGGAGGCGGAGGTGGAGGAGGTGAGCGGCGTCCCCACCGAGCTCAGCCGCCTGCTTCTCGCCGGCGAGATCGACCTCGCTCCCATCCCCTCCATCGAGTACGCCCGCCACGCCGAGCGGCTGCGCCTCCTGCCCCGCTTGTGCGTGGGCTCGGAGGGGGCGGTGGACTCCATCCAGCTCGTCTCCCGCCTGCCCCTGGAGCGGGTGCGGACGGTGGCGGTGACGCCGGAGAGCGCCACCTCGGCCGTCCTCGTCCGCATCCTCCTGCCCCAGGCCGAGCAGGTGCCCCTGGGCCAAGCCGCCGACGCCTCTCTCCTCATCGGCGATGCGGCGCTGAGGAGCGCCTTCGAGGATCCCACCCCCCATCACGATTTCGGTCGGCTGTGGCAGGAGCGGACGGGGCTTCCCATGGTGTTCGCGGTGTGGGCGGCGCCCGAGCCGGTACCGGCTGGAGTGGCGGCGGTGGAGGAGGCCCTGGTGGAGTCGGTGCGGCGGGCCCGGGCCGAGCCCGAGCAGCTTGCCTACGAGGCCTCGGCCCGGTACGGATACCCGGCCGGGTTTCTGGCCCGCTACTTCGAGAAGCTGCGCTACCGGTTCGGGCCGCGCGAGCGGGCCGGTCTGTACACGTTCCTGGAGCTGGCCCGGGACGCAGGCGCCCTGGCCGAGGTGCCGGAGCTCCGGTTCGTCACGAGCGAGGTGGTGGCGTGACGCTGTCGGCCTCCTCTCCGGCTTCTGCCCGGACGGCCACGGCGGCCGTCCTGGATAAGGCTCTGGCCGGCGAGCGCATCTCCGAGGAGGAGGCGGTCGTTCTCCTCCGCTCGCGCGACCTGGTGGCGGTGGGAAAGGCAGCCCACGAGATCCGCAACCGCAAGGTCGACCCCGACCGGGTCACCTTCATCGTCGACCGCAACGTCAACTACACCAACATTTGCTACACGGACTGCCACTTCTGCGCCTTCTACCGCCGCCCCGGCGACGCCCGCCAGGGGTACTTGCTGCCCAAGCCGGTGATCTTCAAGAAGATCGAGGAGACTCTGGCGCTCGGCGGAACCGGCCTCCTTCTCCAGGGCGGCCACCATCCCGATCTCGGCATCGACTACTTCGAGGACCTCTTCTCCTCCATCAAGGCCCGCTACCCCATCCACCTGCACGCTCTCTCCCCTTCCGAGATCCAGCACATCGCCCGCCGCTCCAAGCTGACCATCTGGGAGACCCTGTCCCGGCTGCGCGACGCCGGTCTCGACTCCATCCCCGGCGGCGGGGCGGAGATCCTCGTCGACCGAGTGCGGGCCCTCATCTCGCCCCGCAAGACCACCGCTGCCGAGTGGCTGGACATCATGCGCCAGGCCCATCTCCTCGGCATCTCCACCACTGCCACCATGATGTACGGGCACGTGGAGACCGTGGAGGAGCGGGTGGAGCACATGCGTAAGATCCGCGAGCTCCAGGACGAGACCGGCGGCTTTCGGGCCTTCATCTCCTGGACCTTCCAGTCGGACGGAAACCGCCTGGCCGACCGGGTGCCGCGGGAGCGGATGCCCACCCCGCTCGACTACCTCCTCACCCAGGCCGTGTCCCGCATCTACTTGGACAACGTCCCCCACATCCAGTCCTCCTGGGTCACCCAGGGCCTCAAGATCGGGCAGGTGGCCCTCCACTTCGGGGCCGACGACATGGGCTCGGTGATGATCGAGGAGAACGTCGTCTCCGCCGCCGGCACCACCCATCGCACCTCCACCGAGGAGCTGGTGCATCTCATCCGCTCGCTGGGCAAGGTCCCTGTGCAGCGGGACACCCTGTACCGGGAGGTGAAGGTGTGGGCCTGACCGGCCGCTGACCGAGGCAGACCGCGTCCCCGCCGTCGCATGGCTGCCACCTCGGTCGGCGGCCTTCGCTACCCTGGTCTGCGGCCGTCGTGCGTCGCCCAGCCTTCATAGCGAGCCTCGGCGCGGCCGTGTGGGTCCTGGCCTTCGCCTCGCCGGCAGCAGGCCAGCCGCAGCTCCTCATGCCCGGGGTCACCTACGAGCGGCAGGTGCAGTTCACCGCCGCCGGGCCGGTGGTGCTCCACGTCCTCACCGCTCCCAGGCCGGGAGGCCTGTGGTCGTTGGAGCCGGTGCTCGCCAACGACACCGTGGCCGGGCTGGAGCGGCTGACGGAGATGGAGCGGCGGCTGAGCGGGTCGGCCACCACCGCCGGCGTCAACGGCGGCCGGTTTGCCGCCGACGGCCGTCCCAGCGGCATCCTCATCCGCCACGGTGTCCTCGACCACCCGCCCATTCCGGCCAGGGCGAGCATCGGCATCGACTCCACCGGGACCGTGCGCGTGCAGCGGGTGGCCCTCCTTGCCACCTGGCAGGGGACCGGCCCCCGCCGCTCCTTGTCGGTGGTCAACGACCGACTGGGAGCAAGCGGGGTCGCCTTGTACACCCCTGCCTGGGGCCCTGCCACCCCGCCCGCGCCGGGGTCGGTGGAGGCGGTACTCCAGCCCTTCCCGCCGGCGGCGCCCACCGGTGGGGAGCTGACGGGACGGGTAACCCAGGTGGCCTCGGGAGGAGGGACGCCCATCCCCGCCGACGGAGCCGTCCTCGTCGCTCGCGGCTCCCCTGGCGGGCGGTTGCAGGCGGAGGCCCCCGTTGGCCGGGAGGTGCGCGTCCGTCTGCTCCTGCGGCCCAACTGGGGCGATGTCGCCCACGCCCTCGGCGGCGGCCCCGTGCTCGTCCGCGACGGCCGGGCGGTGGTGAGCGCCGGCGAGGCCTTCACGGTCGCCGAGCTGGCCACCCGCCAACCCCGGACGGCGGTGGGCCAGGCGGCGGACGGGCGCATCCTCCTCGTCGCCGCCGACGGCCGCTCCCTCGGATACTCGGGCGGGCTGACCACCTTCGATCTGGCCCTGGCCATGCTCCGGCTGGGCGCCGTGACCGCCGCCGCCCTGGACGGGGGCGGCTCCACCGCCATGGCCTTCGACGGCCGCCTCCTCAACCGTCCGGCCGATCAGGCTGGGGAGCGGCCCATCGCCACCGGCCTACTCGTCCTCTACCGGGGCGTTCAGGCGCCTCCTCCCGCCGAGCCGGTCCTCTCTCCCAACGGGGACGGCGTGGGCGAGCGGCAGCTCCTCGCCTACAAGGTGGTGCGGCCGTCCACGGTCACGGCCACCCTCACCGGGCCCACGGGAGCGGTCCACACCGTCTTCTCGGGCCTGGTGGAGCCGGGTACCTACTCCCTGGAGTGGACGGGCCGGGGCGAGGACGGATCTCCCCAGCCGGAGGGGCGGTGGCTGTGGTCGGTCACCGCCAGCGACGACCTGGGTCGGGTGTCGTCGGTGGAGCGGGCCTTCAGCCTCAATCTCACCCTCGGCTTCCCCCGGGCGGTGGGCTCCCCCCTCACCGTGCCCAGGCGGACGGCGCGGCCGGTGGCCGCCTTCGAGCTAGCCCGGCCGGCCCGGGTGACCGTGCGCATCGAGACTGTCTCCGGGGCGTTGGTGCGGACCTTGGGCCGGAGGTCGGTACCCGTCGGTACGCTCACGGTGTCCTGGGACGGGGTGGCGGAGACGGGGGGCGTGGTCTACTCCGGCCGGTACCTGGCCCGGGTGGTGGCGGTCAACGAGCTTGGCTCGGTGGCTCTGGCCGTCCCCTTCACGGTGCGGCGGGCCGGGCCGCCTGCCGGCGCCCGCCGGTAGACTCGGCTCGGGCGTGCTCACCGCCTCCGTCAGCTCATCCATCGCCCACGCGGTCACCTCCTTCATCGGCGACAACGGCGTGTACGCCGTCTTCCTGCTCATGCTGGTGGACGCCGTCTTCCCCGCTGCCAGCGAGCTCGTCATGGTCTATGCGGGGGCGCTGGCGGCGGGGGCCTTCGCCGGTCAGGAGGTGAGCCTGTTCGGGCACGCCGTGGCCGACACCGCCTGGGCCTACGTGATCATGGCCCTGGCCGGCATCGCCGGCTACCAGGCGGGGTCGGCGGCCGGGTGGGCGCTGGGCGCGTACGGAGGACGCCCGCTCCTCGACCGCCACGGCCGCTGGCTCCACCTCCCTCCCCACCGGGTGCGGCGGGCGGAGGCCTGGTTCGAGCGGTTCGGCGGCTGGGCTGTGCTCCTGGGGCGGATCACCCCCGTGGCCCGCTCGTTCGTGTCCATTCCCGCCGGCCTCCTCGGATGCCGGTTCCTCTCCTACAACCTCCTCACTCTGGTCGGCTCGGCCCTGTGGTGCTTCGCCTTCGCCGGCGCCGGCTACGGCTTGGGCGAGGGCTACGAGCGCTTCGACCACGCCTTCCGCTACGCCGAGTACGCCGTCGCCGCCGCCCTGGTGGGCCTGGCCGCCTACCTCGCCCTCCGTCGCCGCTCCAGTAGACTCGCCGGTCAGCGTGCCGAGCATTCCCCTCGTTGACGTCCGGGCCCAGTACACCGCCCTCGAGCCGGAGATCAAGCGGCGCCTGGCTGAGGTGGTGGAGGCGGGGGTGTTCATCCTCGGCCCCCAGGTGCGGGCGTTCGAGAAGGAGGCGGCGGCCTACCTGGGCGTCCCCCACGCCGTGGGGGTGGGCAACGGTACCGACGCCCTCGTCCTCGCCTTGGAGGCCGTGGGAGTGGGCCGGGGGGACGAGGTCATCTGTCCGGCCTTCACCTTCTACGCCACCGCTGAGGCCATCGTCCGGGTGGGGGCGACTCCGGTCTTCTGCGACATCGATCCCGCTACTCTCAACCTCGACCCGGAGGATGCGGCCGCCCGGGTGACCAGGCGCACCCGGGCCATCGTCCCCGTGCACCTGTTCGGCCGGCCGGCGCCTGTGGATCGACTGGCCGGGCTGGGCCTGCCGGTGGTGGAGGACGCCGCCCAGGCCTTCGGCGCTCCCGACGTCGCCCGGACCGGAGCTGCTTCCACCTTCAGCTTCTTCCCCACCAAGAACCTCTTCTGCCTGGGGGATGGCGGGCTCGTGGTCACCGCCGACCCCGATGTGGCCGAGCGGGTACGGATGCTGCGCCTGCACGGCTCCCGGGACAAGGTCAGGTTCGAGCTGGTAGGCATGAACTCGCGCCTGGACGAGCTGCAAGCGGCGCTCCTGCGGCTGTTCCTTCCCCAGGTGGACGACTGGAACGCCAAGCGGCGGCAGGCGGCGGCCCGGTACGCCGAGCTCGGCCTGGGCGAGGCCTGCGAGCTGCCGGTGGACGAGCCCGGCCACGTGTACCACATGTACGTCGTTCGCACCCCGGAGCGGGATCGCCTCGCCGCCGCCCTGTCCCGGGCCGGCATCGGTCACGCCGCCTACTACACCACTCCCCTCCACCTCCAGCCCGCTCTCCGCTACCTCGGCTACGGGGAGGGATCGCTGCCGGAGACGGAGCGGGCGGCGCGGGAGAACCTGGCCCTGCCCCTGTGGGCGGGGATCGGCGAGGAGGCTCAGGAGCAGGTGGTGGCGGTGGTGCGGCGGGCGGCCCGGGTGAGGGTGCCATGAGGTGGGTCGGCCTGTCTGTCTGGCGTCATCGGCTCCTCCAGGTGACCGCCGACAGCGGTCTCATCGTGGCCGCCTGGTTTCTCGCCTACCGCCTCCGCTTCGACCCCCGCATCCCGCCCTACTACGAGACCCTCATGTGGCGATCGCTACCTATCGTGGTGGCAGTGCAGCTCGCCACCTTCGTCGTCTTCGGCTTCTACAACCGCTGGTGGCGGTACGTATCCACCCGGGACATGTGGGCGGCGGCTCGGGGGGTGACGGCGGCCTGCGTGGTCTCCAGCCTGGTCGTCTACTTCGCCTCGCCGGTGGCGCAGGTGCGGCTGCCCCGATCGGTGGCCGTCGTCGACTGGCTACTCCTCCTCGCCTTCGTGGCCGGGACGCGCCTGCTCGCCCGTACCCTCCTCGAGCGGCCGGCTGCTCGGGGACTGGTGGCCCGCGGCAAGGAGGTGATCGTGGTCGGAGCCGGCGACGCCGGACAGCTCATCGTCAAGGAGATGCTGCGCCAGCCGGCCCTCGGCTACACGCCCATCGGCATCGTGGACGACGATCCCCGCAAGCGCAACCTGCGCCTGCACGGCGTACGCGTCCTCGGCACCACCGCCGATCTGGGCCACATCCTCCGCGATCAGCAACCCGACGAGGTGCTCATCGCCATCCCCTCCGCTCCCGGCCGCCTGCGGCAGCGGATCGTGGAGGTGACCCGGGAGGAGGGGATTCCCGTCAAGACCCTCCCCGGCCTGCACGAGCTCATCTCCGGGGACATCAATCTGGCCGCCCAGATCCGGCCGGTGCAGGTGGAGGACGTCCTCGGCCGGGAGCAGGTGGAGGTGGATCTGGCCGCGGTAGCCTCCTACCTGGCCGACGAGACGGTGCTCGTCACCGGGGCCGGCGGCTCCATCGGCTCCGAGCTGTGCCGGCAGATCGCTCGCATCGGCTGCCGGCGGCTGATCCTCGTCGACCACGCCGAGACGCCCCTGTTCGAGATCGAGCGCGAGCTCGTGGACGAGCGGCGCTTTGCCCCCAGCGTGCCGGTGCTGGCCGATGTGGGCGACCGGGCCAAGATGCGCCGCCTGCTCGAGCGGTACCAGCCCGGGGTCGTCTTCCACGCCGCCGCCTACAAGCACGTGCCCCTCATGGAGGCCAACCCCATCGAGTCGGTGCGCAACAACACCCTCGCCACCAAGGCCATGGCCGACGTGGCCGTGGAGCTCGGGGTGGGGCGGTTCGTCCTCGTCTCCACCGACAAGGCGGTGAAGCCGAAGACCATCATGGGCCAGTCGAAGGCTCTGTGCGAGTGGATCGTGGAGGCGTACGGGCGGCGGGAGGACGTGCCCACCCGGTTCGTGGCGGTGCGGTTCGGCAACGTCCTCGGCTCCGCAGGCAGCGTCATCCCCATCTTCCGGCGCCAGATCGAGCGGGGCGGGCCGGTCACCGTCACCCACCCGGACATGACCCGCTACTTCATGACCATCCCCGAGGCGGTGTCGCTGGTGGTGCAGGCCGGCGCTCTCGGCGGCCGGGGCGAGATCTTCGTCCTGGACATGGGCGAGCCGGTGCGCATCGTCGACCTGGCCCGAAACATGATCCTCCTCTCCGGCAAGGAGCCGGGCAGAGATGTGGCCATCGAGTTCGTAGGCGCCCGGCCGGGCGAGAAGCTCCACGAGGAGCTGTGGTCGGAGGAGGAGACGGTGTCCTCCACCGACCACCCCAAGATCATGCTCGTCACCCGGCCCGCCGTCGACCCGGCCTGGCTGGAAGCGGAGCTGGCCGAGCTGGAGCGGCTGGCCGAGGCGGGCGACACGCTGGAGCTGGTGGCCCGGCTGGGAAGGATGGTGCGGCAGCCGGTGTGGGCAGCGGAGCCCTCCCGGCTGGCCGAGGAGCTGTCAGCCGACCGCTGACAAGAGCAGGCGGAGAAGCTGGGCCGGGTCGCGCCGGACCCGGTCTTCCTCCTGCCCCGGCGGTCGCTTGCGCAGGTCGAGGGAGGCAGGATCGGTGAGGAGGCGCAGGCGGCCGGCGCGAACGAGGGCCTCATCTACGGCCCCCAGCCGCCCGCCAAAGGTGCTGTACACGGGGACGCCGAGGGCGGCCGCCTCCCGGTTCATGGTGCCGCCCGAGGAGACCACGAGATCGGACAGGGCGACCAGGCTGTGGGCATCCACGGCCCTGTCGGGCACGACGAGGGAGGGGAGGCCAAGGGCGCGGGCGGCGGCCCGCTGCTCGGCCGTGCGGGGGAGGACGACCGCCTGCACGTCCGGGCGCCTGCCCAAGGCCCGCAGGAGCTGGGGGAAGAGCGGGTTGGCTCGCCGGTGGTAGAGGGAGACGTCGGGGGGCGGGCGGAGGACGACCACGATCCGTTCCCTGTCCACTCCCAGCTCGTCCAGGACGGCCGGGTCGGGCTGGAAGTCGGCCAGGTAGTACTCCTCCTTGAGGCCGGGGTAGCGAACGAGCTTGGGCGGGCGCAGGCCGTAGCGGGCCAGGCGATCGGGGGGGATGGCGTCGGGGACGACCACCCGGGTGGCGGCTCGGCAGCCGAGCTGGTGCTGGAGCCAGGCGTACTCGTAGTCGAAGGCGGTGGCGCTGGGGATGCCCAGGCTGCGGGCGGCCAGGGTGAGCTCGTGGGAGCCGTGGGCGAGGGCGACGTGGAAGCGGCGGCGGCGGGCAAACCGGTGCAGGGCGACCACCCGGGAGGCCAACGAGCGGGTCTTGGCGGGGAGCGACCGGCCGCCGTGGCGGCCGATGAGAGTGGCCTCGATGCCCTGCCGCTCCAGGAGCTCCGCCGTCTGGGCGTACTCGCGGGCGGTGACCTCGACCTCGTGTCCTTCCGCCTCGAGCAGGCGGATGAGGGGCCGGAAGAAGAGTACGTGGGGGGAGTTGGAGAGGTCGATCCACACCCGCATGGTCGCGGCCACTGTACAGCCGCCTTCCGGTGGGGCAAAGGATAAGCTTTCCTTATGGATACGCGACAGCTGGCCGCCTTCTGCGCCGTCGTCGAGCGGCGGAGCTTCTCCCAGGCGGCGGCCGTCCTGGGAGTGACCCAACCGGCGGTGAGCCAGCAGGTGCGGGCGCTGGAAGCGCGGCTGCGAACCCGCCTCCTCGACCGCTCCGGGCGGCGGGTGGAGCCCACCGAGGCCGGTCTGCGCCTGTACCGGGGAGCCCAGCGGCTCCTGGCGCTGGAGGAGGAGCTGCTGGCGGAGGTGGGCGGGGAGGAGGGCGAGCTGGCAGGAACCCTCGACATCGGCGCCTCGACCGGCCCGGCGGCGGTGGTCGTCCCCCTCCTCCTCTGCGCCTTCCACCGCCGGCACCCGGCGGTGGAGGTATCCCTATCCGTCTTCGCCACCCAGGCGGTGGTGGAGCTGGTGGCCGACCGCCGGCTTCAGCTCGGCATCGTGGGGGCGGCCCGTCGGCACCGTTCGGTCGTGTTCGAGCCCTTCTTCCGGGACGAGGTCATCCTCGCCTGCCCCCCCCACCATCCCTTCGCCGGGCGTACGGTGACGCTGGACGAGCTTGCCCAGGGACCGCTCATCCTCATGCAGCCCGGCGCCGGCGTGCGTCAGATGATCGAGGACGAGGTGCGGCGAAGCGGCCGCCGCCTGGCCGATCTCGGCGCCCGGCTGGAGCTGGGCCTCCAGGAGTCGGTGCGGAGCGCGGTGCAGGCAGGCTATGGGGTGACCTTCATCTCCCGGCGGGCGGTGGAGGCCGATCTGGCTGCCGGTACCCTGGCCGAGGCCCGGGTGGAGGGGCTCGACCTGGAGCGGGAGATCTCCATCGTCCGGCCCCGGGGGCGCACGCTGAGCCGGGCGGCGCGGGCGTTCGTCGCCTTCGCCCGCGCCGAGCTGGGCGCCTGAGCGCCGCCGGCTAGGGCCGGATAAAAGGCTTTTATGACAGAGATTAGGGAGACCTGGTAGGATGCGGCCGTCGTGGCAGAGCCGCTGTCGGTCGACGTCCTCGTGGTGGGGAGCGGAGCTTCCGGTCTCGCGGCCGCTGTCACCGCCTCCCGGGCAGGAGCGCGGGTGGCCCTGGTGAGCAAGGGGTCCCTCCAGTCCTGCAACTCGGCCAAGGCGCAGGGGGGGATCCAGGCGGCTTTAGGCGACGACGACTCGCCTGCCATCCATGCCGACGACATCTGGCGCAGCTCCCACGGGACCGCCGACATGGCCCTGGTGGAGGTGCTCACGGGGGAGGCTGCCTCGGCGGTGCGCTGGCTGGAGGAGCTGGGGGTGGAGTTCACCCGCGACAACGGCGGCTACCGTCTGGCCCGCTGCGGCGGGGCCAGCCGCCGCCGCCTCCTCCAGGTGGGAGACCGCACCGGCCATGCCATTACCACTGCCCTGCGGCGGGCGGTGGAGGCATCGGCGGTGGCGACGTTTCCCAAGTCCCCCCTCCTCGACCTGGAGCCCACCCCCGCCGGCTGGCGGGCCCGCTGCGGCGGGCGGTGGGTGGAGGCAGGAGCGGTGGTGCTGGCCGCCGGCGGCCGCTGCTACCGGGAGGCGAAGGAGCGGGGGGAGCTGTCCACCAACCACCCGGGCGCCACCGGCGAGGTGACCGCCATCGCCCTCGGCTTGGGGGCACAGGCCCGCGACCTGGACGCCCTCCAGTACCACCCCAACGGCGGCGTGTGGCCGCCCAGCGTGCAGGGGTACTCCATCCCCGAGACGACACGGGCCTACGGGGCGGTACTTCTGAACGCCGACGGGGAGGAGTTCACCGACTCCCTGGGGCCCAGGGATGCCGTCTCCCAGGCCATCTTCGACGAGGTGGCCAAGGGGAAGGGGGTGCGCACGCCCGACGGCCGCCCCGCCGTCTGGCTCGACACCACCCGTATCCGGCCCGAGGACGCCGCCATCTCTCTCCCCTACATGCTGCGCCGGTACCGGGCGGCGGGCATCGACCCGCTGCGGGAGCCGATCCTCACCTACCCCGTGCTCCACTACCAGAACGGCGGCCTCGTCATCGACGTCCACGGCCGGACCACCGTGCCCGGCCTGTTCGCCTGCGGCGAGATTGCCGGCGGCACCCACGGCCGCAACCGGATGATGGGGAACTCCCTCCTCGAGTGCTGCGTGTTCGGGCGGCGGGCGGGGCGGGCGGCCGCCCGTACGGCGCGGGCATGAGGCAGACGGTGGACGTGGACCTGTACTCGGCGGTGGAGGAGGCTGCCGCCCACCTGTACGTGTGGGCCCTGAAGGACATTCCCCTCGACCTCCGCCGCGCCCTGCGGCGGGCGGCGGAGACGGAGTCGTCGGAGACGGGGCGGCGGGTGCTCGGCACCATCATCCGCAACGTGGAGGTGGCCGACGAGCGGGGCAATCTCGTCTGCCAGGACACGGGCATCGCCGTGTACAGCTGCCGGGTGGGAGAGGGGTTTCCGCTCCATCCGGCCCGCATCTACCAGGCCCTCAAGGCCGGCACGGAGCGGGCCACGCTGGAGCATCCCCTCCGCTCCAACACCGTGCACACCCTCACCCGCCAGAGCACCGGCCCCAACACCGGCTACCGGCTGCCCATCGTCCACTGGGAGTTCGTGCCCGACTGGGACGGGCTGGACGTGAAGTGCGTGCCCAAGGGGTCCGGGTCGGAGAACATGAGCTTCCTCAAGATGTGCGTACCCGCCGACGGGGTGCGGGGCATCAAGCAGTTCGTGCTCGAGTCCGTGGTCGGCGCCGGCGGCAAGCCCTGTCCGCCCGGCATCGTGGGGGTGGGGATCGGCGGCTCTGCCGACTACGCCCTGTACCTGGCCAAGGAGGCCATCGCCCGCCCGGTGGGCAGCCGTAACCCCGATCCCGAGGTGGCCCGGCTGGAGGAGGAGCTGCTCCAGCTCCTCAACGAGACCGGGGTCGGCCCCATGGGCCTGGGGGGCGACGTCACCGTCCTCGCCGTCCACGTGGAGCACGCCGACACCCACATGACCCTGAACCCGGTGGCCGTGAACTACCAGTGCTGGGCCGCCCGCCGGGCCAGCGCCCACATCTCCGCCGCCGGCGACGTCGTCTACGACCGGGAGGCGTGAGTGGCCGTCCACCGCCTCACCTTTCCCACCGAAGAGGAGACCATCCGGGCCCTGCGGGCCGGGGACGAGGTCATCGTCGACGGTCACGTCATCGGCATCCGCGACCGCACCCAGATCCGCATCTTCGACGAGGGAGTGGAGCCGCCCTGGGACCTGACCGGCGCCCTTCTCCTCCACACCGCTCCCAACGTCCGCCGCCTCGGCCCCGGCCGGTACGAGCCCCTGTGCATCGGCACCACCACGAGCGCCCGCATGGCACGGTTCACCGAGCCCCTGGGGGCCCGGTACGGGGTGCGGGCCATCTGCGGCAAGGGCGGTCTCCCCGACGAGGTCATCGAGCCCATGCGCCGGCTGGGCATGGTCTACCTGGCCATCGTGGGCGGGGCGGCGGCCCTCGAGACCACCCAGATCGAGGAGATCGAGGAGGTGGCCTGGGAAGACCTCATGCCCGAGTGCCTGTGGCGGTTCCGAGTCAAGGACTTCGGCCCCCTCACCGTGGGTATCGACTCCCACGGCGCCTCCCTGTACCGGGAGGTGGAGGAGCGGGCCCGCAAGCGACTGGAGGAGATCTATGCCCGGCTATGACGGCTTTCTCGATCTTCCGGCCCGGCCCGGCAAGCCCCGCAGCGAGGGCTTGACCCACGTCCTCGACAAGGGTCTCAACCTGCGCGAGATCGAGGGTCTCTTCGACACCGCCGGCGAGTACGTGGACATCGTCAAGCTCGGGTGGGGCACGTCCTATGTGACCAACAACCTGGAGAAGAAGATCGCCCTGTACCGGTCGCTGCGGACGCCGGTGGTCTGCGGCGGCACCCTGTTCGAGGCGGTGTATGCCCGGGGCAGCCTCGATCGGTTCAAGCGCTGGCTGGCCGACAACCGCTTCTCCCACGTGGAGATCTCCGACGGCACGGTGGACATGCCCCGAGAGCGGAAGCTGGAGCTCATCGCCGACTTCGCCCGCGACTTCGTCGTCCTGTCCGAGGTGGGATCGAAGGACGCCGAGGTCGTGTACCCGCCCTACCAGTGGGTGGAGTGGATCAGCGAGGAGCTGGAGGCGGGGAGCTGGATGGTGATCACCGAGGGGCGCGAGAGCGGCACCGGCGGCATCTACCGTCCCACCGGGGAGATGCGCACCGGCCTCGTGGACGAGATCGCCCACGCCATCGACGTGAGCAGGCTCATCTTCGAGGCGCCCGGCAAGGCCGCCCAGGCCTGGTTCGTGAAGCACTTCGGCCCCAACGTGAATCTGGGCAACGTGCCCCCGGACGAGGTCATCCCCCTGGAGACCCTGCGCCTCGGTCTGCGCGCGGACACGCTGAAGGAGGTGTTGCTCGGTGAGCGTCAGCCAGCAGCTCACTGAAGAGGTCGCCGAGGCCCTGACCGCCGAGGAGCTCATCCTGGCCGCCTACGAGCGGTTCGGGGACCGGCTCTGCCTCACCTGCTCCTGGCAGAAGCAGTCGTCGGTGCTTGTCCACATGGTGTCCGAGCTGGGGCTGGACATCGACGTCATCGAGCTCGACACCCACCTCTTCTTCCGGGAGAGCTACGAGACCCGCGATCGACTGGTGGAGCGGTACGGGCTGAAGCTCATCCGGCCGGAGATCCCCACCGTGGCCGAGCAGCACCGGCAGGAGGGGCCCAACCTGTGGGAGCGCGACCCCGACCGCTGCTGCCACATCCGCAAGGTGGAGCCCCTAATCCGGGCCCTGCGGCCGTACGAGGCGTGGATCTCGGGCATCCGCCGCGACCAGTCGCCGAGCCGGGCAGGAACGCCGAAGATGGTGTGGTCGCCGCGCTACGGCGTGTGGAAGCTCCACCCCTTGGCCGACTGGGACGAGGAGCGGGTGTGGGCCTACATCTACGCCCACGACATTCCCTACAACCCCCTGCACGACTCCGGCTACCGCTCTATCGGCTGCATTCCCTGCACGCGGCCGGTGGCCCCGGGCGAGGAGGAGCGGGCCGGCCGCTGGGCCGGGTCGGACAAGCTCGAGTGCGGCATCCACCTGGAAGGGACGGCCGGCGCCGGTGACTGAGCACATCTACGCCCACCACCATCCCCAGTCCGATCGCCGGCGGGAGGGCGGCTTCACCCTGTGGCTAACCGGGCTGTCCGGGTCGGGCAAGTCCACCATCGCCCACTTGGTCGGGCCCGAGCTGGAGCGGCGCGGCCTGCTGGTGGAGTACCTGGATGGGGACACGGTGCGGACGCACCTGTCCAAGGGCCTCGGCTTCTCCAAGGAAGACCGGGACACCAACATCGAGCGCATCGGCTGGGTGGCGTCCCGCCTTACCCGGCACGGGGCGGCCGTCATCGCCGCCGCCATCTCCCCCTACCGGGACACCCGGCGGCGGGCCCGGGAGATGGTGGAGGAGTGGGGCCCGTTCGTGGAGGTGTACGTGCGGGCGAGCGTGGAGGAGTGCGCCCGCCGGGACGTGAAGGGGCTGTACCAGCGGGCCTTGCGGGGGGAGATCACCGGCTTCACGGGCGTGGACGACCCCTACGAGCCGCCCGACAGCCCCGAGCTCGTCCTGGACACGGAGGCGCACACGCCCGAGGAGAGCGCCCGCCTGGTGGTGGCCAAGCTCGAGGAGCTGGGGCTGGTGCCGGCCTCGGCGGAGGTGTCCCCGTGACCGTGGTGGCCGGAAGCCGTCTCATCAGGCCGCACGGGGGCGAGCTCGTCGATCGCACCGGCGAGCGGCCGGAGGGCGTCGATCGGCTGGAGCGGGTGACTCTCACCTCCCGCGAGCTTTCCGACCTGGACATGATCGCCTGCGGTGCCCTGTCTCCCCTCCAGGGGTTCATGGGCAGGGAGGACTACGAGCGGGTGGTGGAGGAGATGCGGCTGGCCTCGGGCCTTCCCTGGGCGTTGCCGGTGTGCCTGGCGGTGGAGCGACCGCCCCGGGGCGACCGGGTGGCCTTGGCCGACGAGAGGGGGCGCCTGTACGCCGTCCTCGACGTGGAGGAGGTGTACCCCTACGACCGGGAGCGGGAGGCGGAGCGCTGCTTCCGCACCACCGATCCCGCCCACCCCGGGGTGGCCCGCCTGTACGCCCAGAAGCCGCTGTACCTGGCCGGGCCGGTGACGGTGTTCGAGCGGGTGCCGCAGCCCTTCCCGGAGCTTGCCCTCGACCCGGCTCAAACGCGCGCCCTCTTCTCGCAGCGGGGCTGGCGGCGGGTGGTGGGCTTCCAGACGAGGAACCCCATCCACCGGGCCCACGAGTACCTGACCAAGGGCGCTCTGGAGACGGTGGACGGCCTCCTTGTCCACCCCTTGGTGGGAGAGACGAAGGCGGACGACGTGCCCGCCCAGGTGCGCGTGGCCTGCTACCGGGCCCTCCTCGACAGCTACTACCCAGCCGAGCGGGTGGTGCTGGCCGCCTTTCCGGCCGCCATGCGCTACGCCGGCCCTCGGGAGGCCGTCTGGCATGCCCTGTGCCGGAAGAACTACGGCTGCTCCCACTTCATCGTCGGCCGCGATCACGCCGGGGTGGGGAGCTACTACGGCACCTACGATGCCCAGCTCATCTTCGACGAGTTCCAGCCCCACGAGCTGGACATCGAGCCCATGTTCTTCGAGCATGCCTTCTGGTGCAGCGCCTGCGAGCAGATGGCCACCGCCAAGACCTGCCCCCACGGAGCCGAGGCGCACGTTCACCTGTCGGGGACGCGGGTGCGGGAGCTTCTGGCCGCGGGCGAGCTACCGCCCCGTGAGTTCTCCCGGCCCGAGGTGGCCACCATCCTTGCCCGCTTCTATCGCCGCGGACGGCCGGCGTAGGGGAGGAGGTCGGAGGTGAGGAGCCGTCCCGCCGCGCCCGAGCCGGCTCCAGGCCTCGGCTGGAGGAGGGCGCCGTGACCTGGGAGCTCACCGTCACCGGTCTCGTCATCGGCACCCTGGTCGGGCTCACCGGCATGGGCGGGGGGTCGCTGATGACTCCGGTGCTCGTCATCCTGTTCGGGTACAGCCCCACCGTGGCCATCGGCTCCGACATCGCCCACGGGGCCATCTTCAAGACGGTGAGCGCCGTCCAGCACCGGCGCATGGGCAACGTGCGGGCACGCCTGGCGGGATGGATGCTCCTCGGCTCGGCGCCGCTGTCCCTGGTCGGGGTCTGGCTTGCCCACTGGCTGGATTCCCGCTACGGAGACGGGGCCCAATCGGTCATGGGCCAGGTGCTGGGGGGAGCGCTCCTGTTCGGCTGCGTGGGGCTGTTGGCCAAGAGCATCCTCCAGGCGCGGCAGATCGGCGACGAGCCGTGGGTGCTCTCCACCCGCGACCGGGTGGCGGCCGTGCTCATCGGGGTTTTCGGCGGCTTCGTGGTGGGGCTGACGTCGGTGGGAAGCGGCGTCTTCTTCGGCCTTACCCTCCTCATCCTCTTCCCCCTCAGGGCCCACAAGGTGGTGGGTACCGACATCTTCCATGCCGCCGCCCTCCTATACGTGGCCGGGGTCGGCCACTGGGTGGCGGGAAACGTCGACCCCGCCGTGGTCGGCTGGCTCTTGCTCGGCTCTATCCCCGGCGCTCTCCTGGGAGGGCACCTGACCCTATCCATTCCCGAGCGGCCGCTGCGGCTGGTGCTGGCGACGGTCCTGGGCTTGGCCGGTCTGCGGCTGGTGGAGGTGCCGGGAGCGGCGCTGGCGGTGGTGGTGACCCTGGCCGTCGGCGCCGCCGCCCTCCTCGTCTGGATCGGCCGCCGTAGCTGGGTACGCTTCCAGCGCGCCCGCGACGGCCGGCTGGCGGCCGAGCGGGGAGGCTAGCGCCCGGCCTCAGCTCTCCCGCTCGAGGGCGGGACGGGGCGGCAGGGGGCAGGAGACGAAGCGGCGGCCGGTGAGGAGGTAGCCGAGCTTGTAGGCTTCGCAGCCGGCGCAGAAGCCGGTGGCGGCGGCGACCAGAGCCAAAAAGGCGACGAGGGCGCCCACGGCGGCCCCGGCCACGTCCTCCCCCAGGCCGGCCAGGGCGGCGGCGGCGGACAGGAAGACGAAGCCGACCATGTTGGCAAAGCGGGGCGGCCGGGCATCCTCCAACGGGCCCTCGCCCAGGAGGGGCTGCACCAGCTCGAAGTAGACGAGGCAGGGCAGGCAGAAGCGCCGGCCGAGGAGGAGGCCCACCGCCAGCTGGCCGGCGAGGACGGCCCACAGCCACCACCAGCCGGTGGCCACGGCTACCGCCGACAGAGACCCGACCACGGCCTGGTTGAACCGGGGCGCGCGGGAGTCGATGACGTCCAGGTCGCGGTAGGGGTCGGCTAGCCGGGCCAATCGCTTCATTTACAAAAGTATTATGCACGGCCGCGCCTCGGCCGGGGACTACAATCGGCCCGCCTTGCCCCGCACAGCGACGACGCTCCTCGTCCTCGGCCTGCTGGCGGGGTCGGCCGTCTCCTTCGCCGTGTCGGAGAAGCTCAAGCTGGAGCGGAGCCCCATCTCCCATACCCGGGTGGACAAGGTGTTCTCGCCCGTGTGCGGATGCGAGCAGCAGCGGGCGGTCATCCGCTTCCGCCTGCGCCGCGCCGACCGGGTGTGGCTGTCCGTCATCGACGCCGACGGCGGCGAGATCCGGCGGCTGGTGGATGGGCGGAGATTGGGCGCCGGCTTCCACCGCTTCACCTGGAACGGGCGCGACGACGACGGCCTGGTCGTGGCCGAGGCCCGCTACCGGCCCAAGGTGGTGCTGGACCGGGCTCGGCGCACCATCGTCCTCCCCAACCCCATCCAGGTGGACGTCACCCGGCCGCGCCTGACGGTGACCGGGGTGGCGCCCCGGGTCATCTCCCCCGACGGAGACGGGCGGGGAGACCGGGTGGTGGTGCGCTACCGGCTCAGCGAGCGGGCCCATGCTCTCCTGTACGTCAACGGGAAGCGGAGGGTGCGCACCCGGGCCAAGCGGCCGGTGTGGCAGCTCGTCTGGTACGGGAAAGTGGAGGGACGGCCCCTCCCGCCCGGCCGCTACCGGCTGGCCCTGGCCGCCGTCGACCGCGCCGGCAACACATCGCGGCGGGTGAGGGCCGGCCTCGTCCGCATCCGCTACGTGACCCTTCCCGTGCGGCGCCTGCGCGCCGCCCCCGGCCGGCGGCTGCGCCTGACGGTGTCCACCGACGCCGCCCGCGTCCGCTACCGGCTGCGGCGGGGGTCGAGCGTAGTGGCGGAGGGGGTGTCCTCGCCCCGGCTCTCCCTACCCGCCCCGGCCCGGCCCGGTCGGTACGTGCTGAGCGTGGAGGCGGCCGGGCGGCGGGCGCTTGCCCTTGTCGTCGTCGGTCGCCGGTGAGGGGGCCGCCGGTCCTCGTCCTGGGCGTCCGGCGGTCGGGGACGACCCTGCTGCGAGTCATGCTCGATCGTCACCCGGAGCTGGCCGTGCCGGACGAGTCGTACTTCATCCCCCAGCTCGGCGAGCGCCACCGCGGTCCCATCGACGTGGACTCTTTCCTCGACGACCTGCGCCGCCTTCCCACCCTGCGCGAGTGGGGGGTGCCGCTGGAGGAGGTAGCCGCCCGTCTGCGGCCGGGAATGGCCCCCGGCGAGGCCGTCGGGGCCGTGTTCGAGACCTACGCCGCCCTCCGGGGCAAGCCCCGTTGGGGGGACAAGACGCCTCTCTACATGCAGTACCTGGACCTGCTGGAGGGGCTGTTCCCGGATGCTCGGTACGTCCACCTGATCCGGGACGGCCGCGACGCCGCCGTGTCCTTCCTGGACATGCCGGAGGGGATCGTCACTCGCACCTGGGCCCACCCCCGCTCGGCGGCCGACTTCGCCTGTCAGTGGCGGAGCGAGGTAGCTGCCGCCCGCAAGCTGGGCCGGCGGGTGGGGAAGGAGCGGTACCTGGAGGTGCGGTACGAAGCCTTGGTGGCCGACCCCGACCGGGAGCTGCGGCGGACGTGCGCCTTCCTCGGGCTCGACTACGACCCGGCCATGGTCGCCTACGCCGGCCGGGTGGACGTGGCCGGAAAGCCGCACCAGCGCCGCCTGCTCCTCCCGCCCACCCCCGGCCTACGCGACTGGCGGCGGGAGCTCGCCCCTGCCGACGCCGCCCGCTTTCTGGCCGTGGCCGGCGATCTCTTGGCCGAGCTCGGCTACGAGCCGCAGGGGAAGGGGGCGGTGTCCATCACCGGCCGCCTCCGCCGCCTCCGCTACGCTGGGCTGGCGGCCGCGTGGCGGCTGACCGCCCGCGCCGTGCGCCGCTCGCCCCTCTGGCGGCGGCGCCATCCGCCCCTGTGCTGAGCGGGGGCTCGGGGCGGCTCCCCTCGGCCCGGAAGCTGACGAGGATGCCGTTGAGGGAGAAGTAGTACCGTCGGTCGGTGGCGATGCCGGGCGAGTACTTGCCCATGTTGATGCGCCAGACGATGCGGCCGTCGGCAACCCGGGCGGCGTAGGTCCTCTGCTCCAGGGTGGAGAAGAAGACGAGATCGCCGATGACCACGGCCGGGCCGAGGAGCCGACCGCCCACGTACCGCCGCCACAGCTCGCGCCCGTCGGCCGCCCGGTAGGCGTGGAGGGTGCCGTTGAAGTCGCCCACGAACACGCGTCCCTGGGCCACCGCCGGTGTGGAGTAGCCCCAGGAGTTGAGCTCGTGCGTCCACAGGACGTGTCCGTCGGTAGCCGACAGGGCCACCACCTTCCCTGCCCGGGAGATGGTGTAGAGACGGCGGCCGTCGGTGGAGGGGCTGGCGTAGAAGCTCTCGTAGCGGAGGAGGTCGCGCTTGATGTACGTACTCCACAGCTTGCGGCCGGTGCGCCGGTCGAGGCAGAAGATGCCCCCGGCGTAGGTGGTGATGCACACCCGGCGGCCGTGCACAGACGGGCTGGCGTTGATCCTGCCGCCGGTGTCGTAGGCCCAGCGTACCCGTCCGCTGGCAGGATCGAGGGCGAACAGGCGGCCGTCGGTGGTGCCCACGTACACCATGCCTCCCACCGCCACCGGCGACGACTCCACCCGGGCTTGGGTGCGAAGCTGCCAGAGAAGGCGGCCGCTGCGGCGGTCGAGGGCGGTGACGGTGCCGTCCTTGGAGCTGACGACGAGGCGATGGCCGACGATGGCCGGAGTGGACGCCTTGGGCCCGCCGCCCCGGCGGCGCCAGAGGACACGTCCGGTGCGGGCGTCCAAGGCCACGGTGTCGCCGGCGAAGGTGTTGACGTACAGGCGGCCGTCGCAGTAGCTGGGCGGGTACTCCATGTAGCTGCCCATGGCCCGAGCCCAGACCGGCTTGGTGGGGCGTCCCAGACGGAGGCCGACACGGGCCAGGGTGCGCTTGGGGTCGCCGCCGAAGGTGGGCCAGCAGGGCCGATCGACGGGAACGGCGTACCTGGCCGGCCGGCGGCGGGGCGGCGGGGGAGAGGGCGTGGTGGGCCGGACGACAGACACGTCCGACAGGTCCGTCTCCCGCTTGCCGGGGGAGCGCTGGAGCGACTTGAGGACGAAACCGACCCCGCCCCCGATGAGGAACAGGAGGAGGAGGCCACCGACGAGGAGCTTGGTGCGCATGAGGCAGGCGGTGGAGCAGGAACTATGCCAGCAGGGCCGGATCTCGGGCGGCCTCGGGCGCCGAGACCGGCTCGTGCCCGAGCCGGGGGGAGGGGAAGGCGGTGAGGTCGGGGTGGCTCGCGGCGGCGGGACCGGGCTGCCAGCCGGCGAGCGTGCCCGGCGAGATTACGGCGGGTCAGGCGGGACGGGGTCTCGTAGTGGCCGGGAAGCGCTGTCGGCGGAGGCCGGGGCCGGCCCGTCCGAGCCGGTGAGCGCTGCCTGGACGCTCCGCCTGGACAGGCTCCCCGGCCGTCGTTCCTGGGCGGGAGCTCTTACCGCCACCGGTGAGGAGGCGAGGGAGGCGGCGGCTACGGCCAGGGTGCCCCAGGTGAGGGGATCCTCGAAGAAGCCGCTGTAGAAGAGGGAGTGGAGGAAGAGGACGAGGAAGCCGGCGGCCAGGCCGGCCGCGGCCGGTCGGTGGCGGCGGCGGGCGAGGAGAAGCAGCCGTGCCGCTCCGGCCAGAAAGGCGAGGTAGAGGAGCGAGCCCACCGCCCCCAGCTCGGCCGCCACCGTTAGGGGAGTCGTGTGGGAGGCCGACTTGGCCGCGCCGCGCTGGCCCGTCTCCTGACGGCTGGCCAAGGGCTGGGAGCCGATGCCCACCCCTGCCAGAGGGTGGTTGGCGATGACGGTGGTGGTGATGGAGACGAGCCGGGAGCGGCCGCTCGTGGCCTTACGGATGGAGGCTTCCTGAGCGGTGGTAGCGGCCACCGCCCCGCCTGCCACCGCCGCTACCAAGGCGGCCACCAGGACGATGCGGCGGCTGCGGCGGTCGGCCAGGGCGAGGGTGACAAGGACGCTGGCGGCGAACAGGACGACCATGCTCGACTGGGAGTAGGAGAAGTAGAGGCCGACAAAGAGGAGGCCCACCACCGGCGCCGCTACGAGCAGACCGATCCGCCCCAGCCACAGGAGGACGAGGAGGATGGCCACGGCCAAGACCAGGTGGCGGCCGTAGATGCTCGGGTCCTTGAACACCGAGGTGACGCGGAAGTAGCTGGTGTAGGCGTTGGCCACCCGCAGGTCCTGGGCGAAGAGGAGGGTGCGCGTCCATGCCTGGTACAGGCCGAGGACGGCGAAGGCGCAGGCCAGCCCGACCAGGGTCACGGCCAGGGCTCGCGGCAGCCAGCCGGCCCAGGGGGCGCGGGCGGCCACGGCGACCAGGGCGGCGAAGGGAAACAAGAAGAAGAGGAGCTGGATGCTCCCCTGCTCGGGATCGCGGGCCCAGAGAAGGGAGGCGGCGGCGAAGGCGATGAAGGCGGAGGCGGGAAGGGCGAGCAGGCGGGGGATGGGGGACACGTGGCCGCGCTGGAAGGCGCGGTGGAGGAGGGCCAGGGAGGAGGCGGCGAGGACGCCGTACAGGGGAAGGAGGAGGAAGGCGTGCTGGCTTCCCAGGTCGACGGGGAGCCGGAAGGGAGCGGCGAGGAGGAGGAAGACGGGGACGAGAGCGGGAAGGCGGGCGAGGACGGCGGCCAAGGCGAGGACGGCGGCGGCGGCCAAGGCGAGGACGGCCAGCCCCGTGGATGTGGTCAGCTGCTCCAGGTCGCGACCGGGGACGAGGGCCACGGCCAGCATGGCCTCGGCGGCGGCGAGGAGGGCGAAGCCGGCCGCCAAGGGCAGGCGCCGGCCGGCCACGAGGACGCCGGCGGCTCCACCGGCTCCCACGAGGGCCGCGATCTCGGCGAGGGTCTGGTGGGCCATCGTGCGCGGGTGGACGAAGCCTAGCCGGGAGCGGAGGGAGGGACGGGCCTCAGCGGTGATGCGACAATCTCCCCGTGACTCTGGGCTGGCGACGGGCGCTGGTGCTTGCTCCCCACACCGACGACGGCGAGCTCGGCTGCGGCGGCACCATGGCCCGCTTGGTCGAGGAGGGGGCCGAGGTGCGCTACGTGGCCTTCTCCACAGCCGTCAAGTCGCTTCCCGACGGCTTCCCTCCCGATACCTTGGCCCGGGAGGTGCGGGAGGCGACCGCCGAGCTCGGTATCCCCGAGGAGAGCCTGACCGTCTACGACTTCGACGTCCGCACCTTCCCCGACCGGCGCCAAGACATCCTCGAGCTCCTCATCGGCCTGTGGGAGGAGTGGCGGCCGGACGTGGTCTTCCAGCCGAGCTTGCACGACGTCCACCAGGACCACCAGACCATCGCCGCCGAGGGCCTGCGGGCGTTCAAGCGCACCACCATCCTCGGCTACGAGATCCCCTGGAACAACTTCGACTTCTCCTACCAGGCGTACGTAGCCCTGGAGCGCCGGCACGTGGAGCGGAAGGTGGCCGCCCTCTCCCGCTACGCCTCCCAGCAGCACCGGCGCTACGCGGATCCCGAGTACATCCGGAACGTGGCCCGGGTGCACGGGGTCAACGTCAACCGCGAGTACGCCGAGTGTTTCCAGGCCTACCGCATCGTGGCCTGAGAGACACGGCGGCCGGAGACGGGGGCGGGACGGGTCTCTACAGCCCGTCCTCGTCCAGCGGCAGCAGCGACTCGACCCCCAGGGACACGGGGGCGGCGCGGGCTGCCCCTGCCCGGCTGTCGCGGCACTCCCGGCAGACGAAGCGGACGCTCGTCTCCTCCAGCCACCAGTAATAGGAGGACGCGGTGTTGCGCGCGCAGGTGGCGCACAGCTTGCGGGGGCGCCGCCCGCCCTCGGTGGTCGTCCTGTCGGTTCCAGCTGCCATGGATGGTGCGTGGTCTCGACTGAGGAGGATGCCGACCGCGGCCCCTGGCGCCGGCGCCGGCTCCTCCACATGGTAGTGGCTGTGGCGGGCGAGACCGCCGGTGGTAGGACCCCGCCTCGTCCCAGCCGGTGTCAGGCCCGCAGGACGGGCACCAGCCGCCGCATGCGGCGGAGCTCGGCAGGCAGATAGAAGCCGAGGGGGAGCAGGACGAGCGGGTAGGCGGCGGCCAGGGCGATGGCCGGGGCCAAGCCCACCTCCAGGCCCTTGCCGAGAGCGCACAGCCCCACCCCCGCCGCCGTCAGGGTGGCCACCCGGCGCCACTGGTAGGGGACGGGGTACACGCGCTGGGCCCACCAGGTCATGGCGCAGAACATGAGGGAGTAGGCGGCCACGGTGGAGACGGCCGCTCCCATCATGCCGAAGGGGGGAATGAGGGCCACGTTGAGGGTCACGTTGACGGCGGCGGCAGCTCCCGTCACCACCCAGTTGAACTGCGTCCGCCGGGCGCGGCCGACGCCGATGGCGATGACGGTGTAGCCGCCCAGGGCGACGGCGGCGAAGGCGAGGAGCGGTACCACCCGGGAGGCCCGGTAGAAGTCGGGGGTGGTGAGGAGCCGGACGAGCCAGGGGGCGAGGAGCCCCAGGGCCAGGGCAGCCCAGGTGGCCACGAGCAGGAGGTAGGTGAGGACGAAGCTGTAGGTGCGCTTGGCCTCCCGCTCGTCCTCGATGGAGTAGGCGAAGGCGGGCCAGGCCGTGCGGAAGGCGGTGAGGAGGAGGAGCATGGCCGAGGAGATGCGGGCCCCTAGGGAGTACAGGCCCACCTCAGCCTGGCCGGACAGCTTGACGAGGAAGAAGCGATCGCTGAAGTTGAGCGCCCACAGGGCGAGGGCGGAGGGGACGAGGGGAAGGCCGAACCGGTTCATGTCCCTGAGGAGGGAGCGGTCGAGCTGGAGGCCGAGCTGCTCCCGCCGGTAGGAGAGGAGGACGGCGTACACGCACAGGGTGCCGGTGAAGTTGCCCACCACCACCCCGGTGGCGCCCCAGCGCAGGCCGACGACGAAGGCGACGGTGGCCCCCACGGTGATGAGGATGTTGGTCAGGCTGGCGTAGACGAACTGGAGGGAGCGCTCCTCCACCCGGAAGAGGGCGGTGAGCTGCTCGTAGTTCATCTGCGCCCACAGAGCCACGAAGGCAGCCCGCACCAACCACTCCCGCTCGCCGGTGGCAAAGAGAGCTCGGGACAGGGGCTCGGCGACGGCCACGCCGGCGACAAGGCCGGCGGTGGCCATGGCCATGGTGAACCAAAAGGAGGTGCGCACGACCAGCAGCCGCTGGTCTTGTCGGGGGGAGTCGAAGTAGAAGCGGAAGAAGGCGCTGGAGATGCCCATCCGCAGTACCGTCACCAGCACCGCCGACAACGCCACCAACGTCTCCACCGCCCCGTAGTCGGCGGGGGTGAGGTAGCGGGTGTACAGGGGCAGGAGGAGGACGGCCAGGATGCGCGAGACGAGGCCGCCCAGCCCGTACACGGCCGAGTGCCGAGCCAGGCGGGCGATCTGGGAGCCCAGGGCCATCAGCCCGGCCCGGTCCTGCCCGCGGGTGGCACCTCCCCGACCATCACAGCTGAGAGTAGATCTCGACCAGATGGGCGGCTACCCGGTCGGCGTCGTGCACCTGCTCCACGTAGGCCCGGCTCTCGGCTCCGATCCGTCTCCGCTCGGCGGGGGACTCGACCAGGGGGCGGAGCGTGTCCACCAGGGTGTCCTTGGTTGTGGCCACCAAGGGCACCCTGATGCCGAAGGCCTCCTCGGTGCGGCGGACGGCGTCCTCGTGCAGGAAGGTGACCACCGGCTTGCCCAGAGCCATGGCCTCGATGGCGAACAGGCCGTACCAGCCGGCATGGAGCTGGTCGACGACGATGTCGGCCCGCTCGTAGCGGCGGCGCGCCTCTCGGTGGGGCAGGCCCTCGACCACGTCCAGGTCCACCGGCAGTCGGGCGCAGGCAGCGATGACGTGGTCGGTGCCCTTGCGGACGCGGCTGGAGGGGGCGTGGACGACCAGGGGCCGGGGGCGGTCGGAGGGAGGGACGGGACGGAAGGCGCGCAGGTCGACCCCCGGGGGCACCACGTGGGCGTCGGGGAGCCAGCGGGCGGCGTCGTAGGAGCCGACGATGCAGGCATCGGCTCGGGCGGCATAGGCCAGCTCCTCCCGGCTCTTGCCGCGGATGTCGGAGCCGAGGAAGTGGTAGACGGCCTTGCGCCCGAACGCCCGCAGGAGCGGAAACTGAAGGCTCTTGGGAACGAGGGTGAGGCCGAAGTAGAAGTGGAAGATGTCCGCCCGGGGGAGCAGGCGGGCCAGAGCCTGCCACTGCACGAGCTGGCCGCGCAGGAAGCCTGGCGGCCGATGGAGGCACCAGTCGGCCTCGGGGTGGAGGCGGTAGCGGTTGAAGACGACCAGGGTGGCCTCGACCCCCAGGCGGCGGAGGGCCTGGACGTTGGTCCAGGGGATGCCGGCGGTGTTGACCGGGCAATGGACGACGCGGAGAGCCCGGCCCGGCCTCGTCGTCACCGTCTTGGCACGCCTCCGTTACCCACCCGCGGAGAGATGGACGGTAGGCTGGAGCTGGGAGGAGGCGTGGGGTGGCCCCTGACGGAGGCGGGTCGAGACTGGGCAGGGATGGGTCGAGACCGCCGTCGCCTCACTCGTCCCACTCCACTTGGTCGAAGTAGCGCAGGGCCCGCCGGGTGGGGCGGATCCGCGCCGCCAGGGCGGCCAGCTCGTCGGCGCTGATCTCCCCCAAGGCGTGCTTGATGCCCAGCCAGGGCAGGTTGAGATCCTCCTGGTAGACGACGGTGGAGATGCGGGGGTTGATCTCGATGACGCAGTCGCCCACGAGCTGGATGTTGAAGAAGTGGTCGAGGGAGAGGGCGGCCACGATCCGCGCCGCCCTCTCCATCAGCTCGGGGTCGTGGAGGGTCTGGAAGTACATGGCCAGGCCGGCCCGCATGGCCTCCCGGGTCTTGGGGTGGCCGAGGAGGATGCGACCGCCGGAGGCGATGCCGTCCACCGTTCGCTCCCCACCCTGGGCAAGCTCCATGACGAGGAGCTCGGTGTCCTCGTCCTCCCCGAGCAGCTCCACCAGCTCCTCCAGCCGCAGAGCCTCGGGCACCCCCGGCCGGTTGTCGAGGAGCTGGCGGCGCCGGTCGGCCGAGGCGGACAGCACCCGGAAGCCGCGGGTGCCGGAGGAGAAGACCGGCTTCAGGCACACGTCGCGCTGCGGATAGCCGAGCTCGCGGGCGGCCTCGGCCACCGCCTGGCCTCCCGCCACCCGCCGCCAGGCCGGCCCTCGCACGCCGATGGCCTCGAGCAGGGCGTAGGTCTCCGCCTTGTCGTTGCAGCGGCGCACGGCCTCGGGCGAGGAAACGAGCACGGTGATCCCCTCAGCGGCGAACCGCTCCCGGGCAGCGGCCAGGCCGGGCAGGTCGAAGGAGGACTGGGGCAGCACCACCTCTACCCCCTCCCGCAGGCACGCCTCCAGCACCGCCTCGGCGAAGGCGGGGTCGGAGCCGGGAGGCACCTGGTAGAAGCTGTCGCAGAGGTGGCGGCCGATGGCCCGCTCGGCCATGTCCGTGCCCACCAGCCGCACCTCCCGCTCTCCGTTTTGCCGCAGCGCCCGCACCAGGGCGGCGGTGCCGGGGGCCCCGCAGGCGGAGACGAGCACGCAAACAGGCGTCACAGGTCGATCCGGTCCTGGCGCAGGCGCTCCAGACGCCGTTTCCGGTCGGCCTCCAGCATGGCCAGCATGGTCTCTCTCATGGTCCTGCCCGGATAGACCCAGATCTCGGGGTGAATGAGGAGCTGGAGCCAGTCGAACGCCCCCCGGGCGAGGTCGGGGTGGGGGCAGCCGTGACGCCAGCGCTGGTTCGAGTCGGAGCGGTACCGGTCGGGATGGAAGTACCCCGGCTGCATGACGTTGACGAGGCCGTCCACGGGAGCGGTCATGTACCCGGGATCGGGGTTGTGCCAGGCGAGGACGGGGTCGAGGCGATCGTCGCGGTCGAGGTGGGGGTGGAGGGCGTGTAGGCCCACCCGGTGGCCGAGGGCCCGCAGGCGGGCGATGGCAGCCTCGCCCGAGGGGGCGGCCAGGTTGTAGAACTCGCTGCGGGTCATGAGGAAGTAGGTGGCCCCCACCTCGAGCTCCGCCTCCAGCTCGGCCAGCCGGAGGGCGGCGTCCAAGGACAGATCGACGTCGTGGCGGAGGAGCAGGTCGCCGGGCCTCGGCTTCCGGTCGAAGAAGGTAAACCGGTAGCCCCCCGCCCGGGCCGCCGCCAGCAGCTCCCGGTAGTGGTCGAGGGTGAACGGGCAGGCGGGCGGGGTCACTCGACGTCCACCTCGATCAGCGCCGCCGCCGCCTCGGCCCGAGCCAGGGCCTCGTCGGGGGTGGAGCCGAGGGCGATGACGTAGCCTCGGCGGTCGCCGTCCAGCCGCACCGGGCGGATGGTCTCCCCCACGCTCATGTAGCTCTCCACCTGCACCACCCCCGGCTGGGCGAGCGCTCGCTCCAGGCCCCGGACCTCCCGCACTCGGCCCAGGGGCAGAGGCCCCGGGGCGGCGGTGAGGAAACGCACGGCCACGGGTCGACGGAAGCGCGGCCGGCAGAGCTCGTCCGGTACCTCCTTGCCCAGCGCTTGGCGGAGGGCGATCTCCACCAGGTCGACGCCCACCGCGTGGCGAACGAGGTCGGCCATCTGGCCACCGGGGATGCGGGCCGCCACCTCCACCACCCGCACCGACCCGTCTGAGGCGGCGATGAGCTGGGGGAAGGCGATGCCGTCGCGGAGGCCGAGGGCAGCCGCCGCCGCCGCCGCCGTCTGCTCCGCCCGCCGCAGGCGAGCCCCGTTCAGGGAGGCGGGGTAGAGGTGGATCCAGCCCACGCCGAAGCCGACGCCGGGCGGTCGCAGCCGGTCGGACAGGGTCAGGGTGACCACCTCGCCGCCCCGGGCAAGGGCGATGCCGTTCATCTCGGTACCGGGCAGGTACTGCTCCAGGATGACCTCGCCCGCTCGCGATTCGGCCAGGGCCGCTTCCACCGCCCCGTCCAGATCGGCGAGGGTGTCGATGCGGAACACCCCCCGCTGGCCGCCCGAGTCGGCGGGCTTGAGGACGGCTGGAGTCCCCACCTCGGCCAGGGCCGCCCGCGCCTCCTCGCGGGTGCGGGCGGCGGCGAAGGCAGGCTGGGGGATGCCGGCCTCGGCCAGAGCCCGTCGCATCTCCACCTTGTTCGTCAGGCGGCGGGCGGCGGCGGTGCCGATGCCGGGCAGCCCCAGGGCCTCGGCCACCGCCGCCACTACCGGCACCGCCCGGTCGGCCGCCACCGTGAGCACCCCCTGCGGCCGCAGCTTGCGGGCGGCGGCCACGACGGCGCTCACGTCGCCAAAGTCGAGAACCAGGGGAAGGTCGGAAGCGGCCAGGCCCGGCGCCGTCGGATTCCGGTCGACCGCGGCCACCCGCAGCCCCAGCTCCCGCGCCCGGACGATGGCCGGCCGCTGATGGCGACCGGCCCCGACAAACAGCACCCAAGGTGGGGTCAGGTCTTGCATTAGCGCATAAGCCCCCGTCTAGCTCGACGACGCCCCCCCGCGGGGGAGGAGCCACGGAGACAGCCGCTCCCAGCGGGCGATCTCGCACCCGTTACGCCGGGCAAGCCGCACCCACACCCGTCGACCCGCCACTACTCCCCGGATGAGAGCGACCTGGGGGCCGCCGTAGATCTGGGTGCAGACGGCGTCTTGGGGGATGGGGGCAAAGATGCCGGCTCCGACCTGGGCCAGCCGCCGGCAGGCACGGGCAGGAGCGGGCAGTGTCCCCATAGGCGGCTCGCAGCGGAGAGTCCACACCTGCCGCCGCCCAGGATCGCTCCCGTCCGGCCAGAAGGTGACGGTGAGGGCGGTGGGGCGGGGGCCGGCGCCGGCCGCCGAGGCGAGGATGCCCGCTGCCACCGCCGTCGCCAGCGCTGCTCTCATGCCCGTAAGGGTACGCTCACAGCCGTCATGGCTCTCGAGGGCAAGCGCATCGTCATCACCGGCGGGGCGGGCTTCATCGGCACCACCCTGGCCCGCCGGCTGGTGGAGCGTAACGAGGTGGTGGCGGTGGACAACCTCCATCGCGACGCCCTGACGGGCACCGATCTCGTCCACCACCCCAACTTCCTCTTCCACGACGCAGACGTCCTCGACGCCCGGCGCCTGCGCCGGCTCGCCCGCGGCGCCACCCACATCGTGCACGCCGCCGCCATCGCCGGGGTAGACACGGTGCTGGAGAGCCCGGTGCGCACCATGCGCGTCAACCTCATCGGCACCTACCACGCTCTGGAGGCGGCGACAGCCACCCTGGACACCCTGGAGCGGTTCCTGGACTTCTCCACCAGCGAGGTGTTCGGCCAGCAGGCCGTCAACGTGGAGGAAGGGCACGTCACCACCACCGGCTCGGTGGGCGAGGCCCGCTGGACCTACGCCGTGTCCAAGCTGGCCGGCGAGCACATGACCCACGCCTACCACGACGAGCTGGGCTTGCCGGCGGTGACGGTGCGCCCCTTCAACGTCTACGGGCCGGGGCAGATCGGGGGTGGGGCCATCCGGGCGTTCATCGAGGCGGCCCTGGCCGGCCGCGACCTCGTTATCCACGGGGACGGCTCCCAGATCCGGGCCTGGTGCTACGTGGACGACCTGGTGGAGGCGCTCCTCCTCTGCCTGGAGCGGCCGGAGGCGGTGGGCCACACCTTCAACGTGGGCAACCCCCGCTCCACGGTCACCATTCTCGACCTGGCCCAACGGGTGAAGCGACTGTCGGGGTGTCCGGGCGAGATCGTCTTCCGGCCCCTCCACTACGTGGACGTGGAGGTGCGCATCCCCAACGTGCGCAAGGCCAAGGAGCTTCTCGGCTGGGAGGCGCGGGTCGACCTGGACGAGGGGCTGGAGAGGACGATCGCGTGGTACCGGGAGAAGCTGGCCGCCACCGCCTGATCCCCCTCGCCCGCCCCGACCTGGGCGACGAGGAGGAGCAGGCGGTGGCCGAGGTGCTGCGAAGCGGCCGGCTGACCCAGGGGGCCAAGGTGGAGGAGCTGGAGGCGGAGCTCCGCCGGGTCTGCGCCGTTGAGTACGCCGTGGCCGTGTCGTCGGGGACGGCCGCCCTCCACCTGGCCGTGCTGGCGCTCCAGCTCCGCCCCGGCGACGAGGTGCTCGTCCCCGCCTACACCTTTCCCGCCACCGCCAATGTGGTCGCCTTGGCCGGTCTCCGGCCGGTGCTGGTGGACGTAGATCCCACCACCATGACCATAGACGTGGAGCGGGCGGCGGCGGCGGTGACGCCCCGCACCCGGGCCTGCATCGCCGTCCACCTGTTCGGCCGGCCGGTCGACTGGGAGGGGCTGCGGGAGGCCCTGCCCGAGCACGTGGCCTTGGTCGAGGACGCCGCCGGGGCGCTGGGCGCCCGCCGCCGGGGCAGGCCCTGCGGCTCTCTCGGCCTCCTCGGCTGCCTCTCCTTCCATCCCCGCAAGATCGTCACCACCGGCGAGGGCGGGGCGGTCACGACCGACGACGGGGAGCTGGCGGAGCGGGTGCGCCGGCTGCGGAACCACGGCTGGCAGGAGCCCGGCTTCTCCGACCTTCCCGCTCCCGGCCTCAACTACCGCCTGTCGGACATTCTGTGCGCGGTGGGGTTACCCCAGATGCGGCGCCTGGAGGAGCTCCTGGCCGACCGCGAGCGGCTGGCGGCGGCCTACGAGGCCAGGCTGGGAGGGATGGAGGGGGTGGTCCTGCCCCGGGCCGACGAGGGAGACCGCCACGGCTGGCAGGCCTACGTCATCCAGCTCGACCGCCGCGACCAGGCGCTGGCTGCGCTGGGGAGGGCGGGAGTGGAGGCCCAGATCGGCACCTTCGCCCTCCACCGCCTGTCCGCCTACGCCGACCAGGGCCCCTTCCCGGGGGCCGAGCGGGCCTTCCGGCGCGCCTTGGCCCTTCCCTTCCATCCCCGCTTGACCGAGGCAGACCTCGACCGGGTGGCGTCCTGCCTCTCCTCCGGGTAGGCCGTCGCGCCGCGACCCGGCCGGCCCCGCCCGGGCGCCAGTACGCTTGAGCGGCATGGACGCTCTTGCCCCTGCCGGCTGGGCGGGGCCGGTCGCCGGCCGGGCGCCCCTCTTCTCCGCCCCGGGGGGGCGTCCGGGCCGGCCTCGGCCGGAGTCCTCCACCCTCCTCCATGCCTGAGCGGGACGACGTCTCGGTGGTGGTGGTAACCCTCGATGCCCTCCCCTGGGTCGAGCGCTGCCTGGAGAGCGTGGCCCGCTACGAGACGGTGGTGGTGGATCACGGCTCCAGCGACGGCACCTGCGAGCTCATCCGGCGGCGGTTCCCGGCTGTGCGGCTGGTGGAGCAGGAAAACCGGGGTCTGGCGGCCGGCTGGAACCGGGGTATGGCCGAGACGACGAGCCGCTACATCCTCCTCCTCAACGCCGACGCCTGGGCGGTGGGGTACGCCGTGGAGCGCCTCGTCGCCTTCGCCGACCGGCACCCGCGGGCGGCGGTGGTGGGCCCCCGTCTTGTCAACCCCGACGGCACCCTCCAGCGGTCGGCCCGCGGCTTTCCCACCCTGTGGCGGCTGGCCACGGAGTACTACTTCCTGCGCAAGCTCGCCCCCTGGTCGCGGGCCCTGAACGCCTTCTACGAGGGAGGCTTTCGGCACGACCGGCCGCGGGAGGTGGAGTGGCTCATGGGGGCCTGCCTGCTCGTCCGCCGCCAGGCGGTGGAGGCGGTCGGGCCCCTGGACGAGGCCTTCTTCCTCTTCAGCGAGGAGACGGATTGGTGCTACCGGTTCCGGGCTGCCGGCTGGCAGGTCCTCTTCTACCCCGGCGCCGAGGTGGTGCACGTGGGCGGAGCCTCCCACGGCGGCCGCCTGTACCGGGAGAATCTGCGCGGCCACCTGCGCTTCCTGGCCAAGCACCGAGGCCCGGCGGAGGCAGAGCGAGCCCGCCTGCTCCTCCTCGTCGCCCTCCGCCTGCGCGGGGTCCTCTTCCCCGGCGAGCGGGGGAGGATGTACCGGGAGGCGGCCCGCTGGCTGGCATCGGCGCCGGCAGCCCGGCTCCTGGAGGAGCGGTGAGGCGGCTCCCCCTGGAGCTGGCCGCTCTCCCCGCCCTCGGCCTGGCCTGGCTCCTCCCCGAGAGCGGGGCCGGCCTCTACCTGCGCCTGGCGGCGGCCACTCTCTGCCTCCTCTTGCCGGGAGCGCTCCTTGCCCGGGCCGTCGGCCGACCCAGCGTGTCGGCCGCCCTCGCCCTCTCTTTGGCCGGCCTGGCGGCGGCGGGGCTGGCCATGTTCGCCACCGGCGGCTCCCTGTGGCTGGCCCTGGGCCTGTACGGCGGCCTCGGCCTGGTCGCTCTCCCCCTTGCTTTGCGCCGGCCGGGGCCTGCCCCCTCCCTTGCCCTGGCCGCAGTGGGGGCGGCCGGAGCCGGCTTCGGTATCGCCCTGTGGGCGGTGGCCGGGTCTCTGGACGGAGATGCCCTCTTCCACCTGGCCCGCGCGCGCAAGCTCCAGGCCTTCTCCCAGCTCCACCTGAGCACGGTGAACGAGCTCGTGGACGGCGGCCTCCATCCCGGCTACGCCTTTCCCCTCTGGCACCTCCTCCTCGCCCTCGTCTCCCGGGTGGGCGGAGTGCCCCCGGAGGCGGTCCTCCTGCACCAGGCGAGCGTCCTTTCTCCCCTCGCCTTCGCCGTCGCCTACGAGGCGGGGAGGGCGGTCTTGGGCACGGCCTGGGCGGGGGCGGCCGCCCTGGCCGGCCAGGTGGCGATCACCGGTCTTGCTCCCGGCCGGGGAGGGGCGTACGTGGCCTTGGCCCTGCCTGCTACCGCCTCCCGGCAAATCCTCGTCCCCGCCCTCGTCTGCCTCTTCTTCGCCGCCGTGCGGGCACCCGGGCCGGGGATCCTCCTCGCCCTAGCCGCCGCCGCCCTCGCCGTCGCCCTCGTCCACCCCACCTACGCCCTGTTCGTGGCCGTGCCTCTGGCCGGGTACGTGGCTGCCCGCCTCCTCCTCGTGCCCGGGGAGCTGAGTCGGGGCCTCGCCGGCCTGGCCGCCGTCGCTCTCCCGGCGGCGGCGGTGGCTCTCTGGCTTCTCCCCCTCGTCCGGGAGACGGCCTCCCACGACCCCTCCCCGGAGGAGCGGCTGCGCGGCCTCCGCCACTACGCCGGTCAGGTCGATGTGGTCGGGGAGACCACCTTCCGGCTCGCTCCCGAGGTCTTCTCCCGCACCGGGGCGGTGGCCGTAGCCGCCCTCGTCTCTATCCCCCTCGCTCTCCTCGCCCGTCGCCGGCGCTGGGCCGCCCTGGTGCTGGGAGGGTCCCTGGCGGTACTTGCCCTCACCCTCGTTCCCGAGCTCTTCACCCGCTTCTCCGACGCCGTCTCCCTGTCCCAGGCCCGGCGGGCGGCCGGCTTCCTGCCCATGGCTGTGGCCTTCGCCGGGGGAGCCGCGGTCCTGGCCGGTCTGGGCCGGCTCGCTGCCCTGCCCATCGCCTTGGCCGCCGGGGTGGCGCTCCAGCTCGCCTACCCGGGCGACTTCGGCTACCGCCTCCAGGAAGGGGGTCCGGCCCTTGCCGCCTGGATCGCGACCTTCGGGGGGGCGGGAGCCCTGGTGGCGGCCGTCCTCTTCCGCCGCCTCCCCTGCCTCGACGACCGGGGGCCCCTGGCTGCCGCCTGCGCCTGGGCCTTTCTCCTGCCCGTAGCCGTGCACGGCTTCTCCCGGTGGACTCCGGCGCCCTCTCGCCCCAGCCCCCTCACCCCGGGGTTGGTGCGGGAGGTGGGGCGGGCGGTACCCAAGGGGTCGGTGGTCTTCTCCGACGACCTGACGAGCTACTGGCTGGCGGCGGCGGCGCCGGTGTACGTGGCCTCGGCCCTCCCCGGGCACGTGGCCGATACCACCCGGAACCGACCCTACGAGCGGCGGCGGGATGCCCGCCGCTTCTTCCGCACCGGCGACCTTGGCATTCCCCGCCGCTACCGGGCCGACTTCATCCTCGTCGACCGGAGCCGCTACCCGCTGGCTCTGTCTCTGCCGCTTGCCTACGCCGATGAGCGGTACGTTCTGTACCGGTTGCCGTGAAAGCTCTCCTCGTCACCCTCTACTTCCCCCCCGCCGCCGGCGGCGGCGTCCAGCGGCCGCTCAAGCTGGCCGCTCACCTTCCATCCTTCGGCATCGAGACCCATGTCCTCGCCCCCGACGACCCCCGCTGGCTCCACCGGGACGACGAGCTCCAGCCTCCCAGCCAGGCCTGGGTGCACCGGGCCCGCTACCTGGGCCCGGAGGGGCGGCGGCCGGCCGAGGAGCTGCGCGGCAAGGAGGGGCTGGAGCGGCTCGCCCTCCAGGCCCGCCTCCTCGGCCGGCGCCTGCTCGTCCCCGACGAGAACGTGAGCTGGAACGTCACCGCCATCCCGGCGGCGGTACGCATCGTGCGGGAGGAGGGGATCGACGTGGTCGTCACCACCTCGCCGCCGCCGTCGGTGCACCTGGTGGGAGCGGCGGTCAAGGCGGTGACCGGGGTGCGATGGGTGGCCGACCTCCGCGACTCCCTCCTCGCCCACCCCCACCGCCGCGACGACAGCGTGGCCGCGCGGGCCAAGGAGCGCACGAGAGCGGCGGTGGCCCGCCTGGTCGTCCGCCGGGCGGACGCCGTCGTCTGCGCGGCCGAGGCCGTCGCCGACGAGGTGCGGTCGCTGGGCCCGCGGGGGCCGGTGGCAACTATCCTCAACGGCTGCGACTTCGATGACGTCGTCGGCCTTGAGTACCGGCCGGCCGACCGCTTCCGCATTACCCACACGGGCAGCTTCTTCGGCCGCCGCGATCCGCGTCCGTTCCTCACCGCCTTGGCCCAGTCGGACGCGGACGTGGTGGCCCGGTTCGTGGGCGACTTCCGGCCCTCCGACCGGGAGGCGGCGGAGCGGCTGGGCCTGGGCGATCGCCTTCAGCTCATCCCCTACGCTCCCCGCCGCCGCTGCCTGGAGCTCCAGCGCGACTCCGAGGCGCTGCTCTTGCTCATTCCCGACGCCGGCGGGCGGGGGCGGGGGGTGCTGTCGGCCAAGGTGTTCGAGTACCTGGCCGCCGAGCGTCCCATCCTGGCCGCGGTCCCGCCCGACGGTGCCGCCGCCGACCTCATCCGGGAGGCGGATGCCGGCATCGTCTGCCCGCCCGACGACGTGGCCGCCCTCCGGCGGGCCCTGGAGACGCTGGTAGGGCGGTTCCAGGCAGGCCAACTGGCCCCTCCCCGCCTGTCGCCCGAGCTTCGCTCCCGCCTCGACCGGAAGGGGCGGGCCCGCCAGATGGCCGACCTCCTGCTCAACCTGCCGTGACCGCCACCCGCTTCCTGTTCTTGGCCACCGTCTTCTCGGTCACCTTCGAGAAGGTGCGCTGGGAGCTGGCGGGGACGGTCAGCCTGGCCGATCTCTTGGCCGTCGGCTTCATCGTCGGCTACTGCGCCGACCGAGTCAGGGAGGGCGATGCCCGCCTGCCCCGGGCCGTCCAGGCGATAGGGGGCTTCTTCGTAGCCTTCCTCCTCGTCTACCTGCTCGGCTTCTTCGACCTCGCCACCGCCCAGGCCGAGGACCAGTTCTGGAAGGGCCTGATCAAGTTCGTCATCCACTTCCTGTTCCTCGCCCTGGGGGTCGCCTACCTGGTGCGGGGGTCCCGGCGCTTCTACCTGCGCACCCTGGGCGTGTTCTGCGCCGGCTTGGCGGTGAACGGCGTCTACGGCGTACTCCAGCTCCTCGTCGCCCGGTCGGGGGGCAACCTGGACGCCGCCGTGCTGTCCCCCATCACCGGCGGCGCCAGCGCCATCAACGTGTTCGGAGCGGTGGAGGGGGCCAAGGTGTACCGCATGAACGCCTTGACCGGCGATCCCAACCACTTGGGGGTCATGCTCATCGTGCCTCTGCTCGTCCTCACCCCCCTTTACCTGCGCCTGCCGACCGGCCACCGGCTGCGGCGGCGGCTGGCTCTCCTGCTCGCCTTCCTCCTCCTCATCGAGGTGGCCACGCTCTCCCGCAGCGGCCTCGCCGGCCTGCTCGTGGGTGCCCTGTTCCTGGCCCTGCCCTACGGGCGCCTCCTCCGCACCCGGGCTGTACTCGCCCCTCTGGCCGGGGTGGCGGCGGTGCTGGCCGGCATCGTCCTCACCCGTCTCGACTACTTCGAGCGGGTCATCCGGGCCCGTCTCCAGACGGGCGGCCGCTCCACCTCCGCCCACTTCGACGTGTACGGGTTCATACCGGACATCGTCCATCGGGAGCCCCTCTTCGGCCTGGGCCTGAACAACTTCTCCGTCTACTACGAGCAGGTAACGGGGAAGACGAACTGGGGTCCCCACTCCTTCTACGTGGCCCTGATCGTGGAGACGGGCCTGATCGGCGCTGTCCTCTTCCTCGGCTTTCTCGGCTACCTGTTCCTGCGGCTGCGGGCGGCGCAGCGGGTGGGGCGGGGGCTGGCCCTAGCCGGCGATGCCGACGCGGCCCGCGTCCGGCCTCTCGCCTGGGGGATGACGGGGGCGCTGGTGGGGACGATGGTGGCCAACGCCTTCTACCTGACCATGTCCTTCTACTACTTCTTCGTCTTCGCCATGCTCATCGTCGCCCTGCCGGCGGTGTTTGCCGCCCGGCCGAGAGCGGAGGGGCCGAGCGCCGTCAGGGTCCCGTCCCCCCGCCCCGCCCCGCAGGCTCTGCCGGCGGGGGGGCGGTAGACGAGACGGGTGCGGATCGCCGTTCTCACCACCTCCTACCCCCGGCACGAGGACGACCCGGCCGGAGCGTTCGTGCGCGACGCGGTGGAGCGCGCTCGGGCGGCCGGGGTGGAGGTGGAGGTGGTCTCGCCGGCCTCCTTTCCCCACCTGGGCCTGGCCTACGGAGCGGGGATGGTCGGCAACCTGCGGGCCAGTCCGGCACGGGCCCTCCTCCTGCCCGCCTTCCTCGCCTCCTACCTGCGGGCTGCCCGCCGGGCAGCCCGGTGGGCCGACCTCGTCCACGCCCACTGGCTCCCCTCGGCCTACGTGGCCGCCCTGACCGGGCGCCCCTACGTGGCCCAGCTGTGGGGAACGGATGTGGAGCTGGCTCTGCGGGCCCCCGCCCTTGCCCGGCCCGCTTTGCGGGGTGCCCGCCTCGTCCTCTGCCCGTCGCATGCCCTGGCCGCCTCCGCCCGCCGTCTGGGCGCCCGGGAGGTGCGGGTGGTGCCCGGGGGGGTGGAGATTCCGACCCGGGTGGCCGAGCCGGCCGAGCCTCCGCACGTCCTCTATGTGGGCCGGCTGTCGGCGGAGAAGGGCATCGAGGAGCTGGCCGCGGCCACCGCCGGGCTTCCCCGGGTGGTGGTGGGGGACGGGCCCCTGCGCAGGCTCCTGCCCGACGCCCTCGGCTTCGTCTCCCCCCGGGCGCTCGGGCCCCACTACGAGCGGGCGGCCGTCGTCTGCTGCCCGTCGCGGCGGGAGGGGTACGGGGTGGTGGCGAGGGAGGCCATGGCCTACGGCCGGCCGGTGGTGGCGACGGCGGTGGGCGGGCTCCTGGACGCCGTCGAGCACGGCGTCACCGGCCTCCTCGTCCCCCCCAGGGACGCGCGGGCGCTACGCCGAGCCCTGGAGCGACTCCTTGGCGACGGCGACCTGCGCCGGCGGCTGGGAGAGCAGGCGAGGGAGCGAGCCCGCGCCCTGTTCTCGTGGGAGCATGCCACCGACCAGCTCCTGTCCGCCTATGGCGACGCCCTGCGCCGGTAGCGCCGGTCCTACCTCCCCTCCTCTAGTCTCACCTGGAGCCCGACCGAGCGGGCCTCTCGGGCTAGGGCTCTCCCCACGGCCAGGCTGGGGATGCCCGGCAGGACGACCTCCACCCGCCCGCACTCGTCGCGCCGCACCTGGGTGCCCTCGAACCCGGCTCGGAGGATGCGCGCGTGGGTGGCAAGGGCTTGTCGCTCGCTGGCGAAGGTGGCGAAGACGGCCTCGATGGGCCGGCCGGCGGCGGCCGGGCGCGAGCAGTCAGCCGGGCTGGGAAAGCGGGGAAGGCCTCCGGCTAGGGCGACGAGGGGATAGGGCAGGGTGGCTGCGGCGACAAGCAGGGTGGGCCCTCGCTTCCCCGCCCCCCTCGGCTGGTGCCCCGCCGCCTGGGCGGGGGACGGGCGGGAGCTTCGCCAGACGGCGTCGAGGAGCAGAGGAGAGAGGGCCGCCGACAGCAGGCACAGGGAGGCCATGAGCCGCACCACCGGGTTGACGCTCTCGTCCTGAGAGAAGGGGAGGGCGAGCTCGACGAAGGACCACAGCGCCCAGGTGATGCCGGCCAGGACGAGGACGTAGAGAGTCGCCGCGTAGCCGGCCAGGACGCGGGCGCCGGCGGCGAAGGCGAGCCCGGCGGCCGCAAGGGCCAGGGGCGACGAGACGAGCCACAGGTTGTAGTCGAACGCTGCGGTCAGAGTCGACCGCAGCGCCGGCAGGGCCCGGTCGAGGTGGTTGACGAATCCGAGCAGCCCCAGGCCGGGAGCCTCGCCGCTCAAGCCCCGGGAGGTGAACCACAGCCGCCAGGGGAGAGCGAGGAGGCCGGCAGCAAGAGCAGCCGCCATCAGCGGAGGCCAGGTGCGCCGGCGCTCCCGCCAGGAGGCGACGAGAGCGGCGGCGAAGGCGGCGGCGGCAAAGAGCTGACCCTCCCGCTTGGTGAGCATGGCGGCGGCGAGGAACAGGGTGGCCAGCCCCAGCTGCCAGCGGCGGCGGTCGCCGAGCCAGAGGGCGAGGAGGAGGGCTCCGGTCACGAAGAAGTAGTCGAGGAGGAAGTCGGCCTGGGGGTCGAGGGTGCGGAACACCACTCGGGGAGCGACGGCGGCAAGGAGGAGGAAGGGCCAGAGGAGAGGCGGGGCAACCCGCTCCGACAGGAGGCCGCCGACGCAAGCGAGGAAGGCGGCCAGGAAGGCTCCCAGCTGGAGGTGGAGGGTAACGACGTCGGCTGAGCCCATGAACTCGAAGGCCGTCGCCTCCAGGGCGGGAAGGAGGGGAGGGTAGGTGGGTCCAGGAAGCTCGCGGAAGAACTGCTCGTCCAGGCCGCCGAAGAAGTACAGGGCCTTGGCCTTGGGCACCCAGAAGGCCCAGGCGTCCCAGGCAGAGAGGGGGTTGAGGCGAGCTGCTCGGAGCAGAGCCTCCAGGTACACGACGAGCAGCGCTATCCCGGCCGCCGCTACCCAGCCAATTCCCCTTCCAGGGTCGTTGCCACGACACCTGGGCCGGCGCAGGAGGCCCAGACCCAGCCCCGCCAGAGCCAGTCCGGCGCCGGTGGCGAGCACGGTGACGAGGGAGAACGGGATGCCCGCCACCAGCTCCAGGGTGAGGATCACTCCCACTGCGGCCACCGCCGTCATGTAGGCGAGCCCGGCCAAGCGCGCCGCCTGGCGTGGGGCGGCAAGGCCGCGCAGGCCGAAGAGGAGGAGCGAGCCCACGCCGAGCAAGAAGGCGTTGAGGAGAAGGAGCCCGAGAAGGGAACGGATGGTCACGGCGGCAGACGGCCGATGAGGATGCCGGCCTTGTTTCGCCACAGCACCCGCAAGCGACCTTCCAGGGAGGCGGGATCACACCCGTAGCAGAGCACCCAGGAGGCGCCGTCGTCGAGCCGCCGCGGCATGAGGAAGAAGCGGGTGTAGCCTGCGATGTGGGGGGCGAGGCTCTCGGGCGTACGGGGCCCGGTGACCACCCGGTAGCGGGCATCCTCGGGGATGAGGGCGCGGGCCTCGTACAGGGCCGCCTTGTCCACTCCCAGCGTGTTGCCGCCTCCAAACTCGCGGTCGTCGTTGTTGAGGGCAGCGTTGTCGACGGCCTTGGCGCTGAGCTGCTTCACCGCCCGCACGGTGTAGGCGAGGCTGAGAACCGCCGCCAGGAGGGTGCAGACGGCCGCCGCCAGCCGGAGGATGCCAAGGCGCCCGACCGTGGACGGGAGCAGCCGGCGGAGCGCCCTGGCCGGGAGGGCTCCTCGGACACGGTTAGCCTCGCTCACCTGGAAGCCCACAGGATAGGGGGTGCGCTGCCCTCGGAGGGCGCCGGGGAGTACCATCGCGGGGTCGAGTCAACACAGGGGGAGCGGATGAGGGAGCTCGTCATCGACGGCACCCGGATCACGGACGACGGCGACTGCTACGTCATCGCCGAGATCGGGCACAACCACCAGGGATCGGTGGACAAGGCCAGGGAGCTGATCAGGGTCGCCAAGGAGTGCGGCGCCAACGCCGTCAAGCTCCAGAAGCGGGATAACCGGCGCCTGTACACCCGGGCCATGTACGACGCCCCCTACGACCACGAGAACAGCTTCGGCCCCACCTACGGTCTCCACCGGGAGGCCCTGGAGCTGGGTCGGGAGGAGTACCTGGAGCTGAAGGCCTACGCGGCCGAGCTCGGCCTGACCCTCTTTGCCACCGCCTTCGACCACGGGAGCGCCGACTTCCTGGCCGAGCTGGACGTGCCCGCCTTCAAGATCGCCTCCGGCGATCTCACCAACACCCCCCTCCTCCGCCACGTGGCCTCCTTCGGCAAGCCGGTGCTGCTCTCTACCGGCGGGGCCACCCTGGACGACGTGCGCCGGGCGGTGGACGCGGTGCTGCCTGTGAACCGCCAGCTGTGCATCCTCCACTGCACCGCCGCCTATCCGGCCGAGGTGGAGGATCTCAACCTGCGGGCCATCACTACCCTGCGCCGGGAGTTCCCCGACCTCGTGGTAGGCCTGTCCGACCACCAGAACGGCATCGCCATGGCCCTGGTCGCCTTCATGCTGGGGGCGCGGGTGATCGAGAAGCACTTCACCCTCAACCACGCCTGGAAGGGCACCGATCACGCCTTCTCCCTGATGCCGGAGGGGCTGCGCAAGCTCGTGCGCGACCTGCGCCGGGTGCCGGTGGCTCTCGGCGACGGGGTGAAGAGGCCCCTTCCCTGCGAGGAGCCGGCTCTGCGCAAGATGGGCAAGAAGCTCGTGGCCGCCCGCGACCTGCCGGCCGGGCACGTCCTTGCCCCCGGGGACCTGGAGGCCAAGTCGCCGGCCGACGGCGGCCTCAGGCCGTACGAGCTCGACCGCCTCCTCGGCCGTGCTCTCGCCCGTCCGCTGCGGTTCGAGGAGGCCATCACCTTCGACCACCTGGCGCCGGCCGGCAGCCCGGCCGGGACGGAGGCCGTTCCGGCTGGATAGGGTGGACGACCTAGGGCAGGCCCTGCGGGCGGTGCGCCTGGCCGTCTTCGACTTCGACGGCGTGTTCACCGACAACCGGGTGTGGGTGGACGACCGGGGCCGGGAGTGGGTGGCCTGCTGCCGGGCGGACGGCCTCGGCCTGCGGCGGCTGGCCCAGGCGGGGGTGGACTGCCTCATCGTCACCGCCGAGCGTGTGCCGCTGGCCCGAGCCCGGGCCCGCAAGTTGGGGGTGGAGTGCGTGCTCGGGGTGGAGGACAAGCTGGCGGTGGTACGGGAGGAGGCCGAGCGGCGGGGGGTGTCGCTCCAGGAGACGGCCTACCTGGGCAACGACGTCAACGACGCCGACTGCCTGCGGGCGGTGGGGCTGCCGGTGGTACCGGCCGATGCCTGGCCCGAGGTGCGGCCCCTCGCCTTGTGGGTGCTCTCCCGCCGGGGGGGCGAGGGGTGCGTGCGGGAGTTCTGCGACGCCCTCTGGCGGGCGCGGCAGGCGGGGGGCCGGTGACCGACCCCCTCTTCGATCTCGCGGGGAGAGTGGCGGTCGTCACCGGCGGCATGGGCCGTCTGGGAGCCGAGTACGCCTGCGGCCTGGCCGAGCGGGGGATGCGGGTAGCCGTGTTCGACCTCCTCTCCTCGCCCCGGCCGGGGGCGTCCGACCTCGCCCGCCGACTCGAGGAGGGGTCGGTGCGCGCCTACCGAGTGGACGTGACCCGCCGGGACTCCATCGAGGCCGCGGCCCTGGCGGTGGAGGCCGACTGGGGAGTTCCTCACCTCCTCGTCAACAACGCCGCCCTCGACTCTCCCCCCGACGCCCCCGCCGAGGAGGTGGGCCCCTTCGAGACCTACCCCGAGGCCTCCTACCAGCAGGTGATGGACGTCAACGTCAAGGGCGTCTTCCTCTGCTGCCAGGTCATCGGCGGGCGGATGGCCGAGGTCGGCCGCGGCTCCATCGTCAACGTGTCGTCGGTGTACGGGATGCTCTCCCCCCAGCAGGACGTGTACGCGTTCCGCCGTCGCGGCGGCGAGGTCTTCTACAAGCCGGCCGCCTACTCGGTATCCAAGTCGGCCCTGCTCAACCTGACCCGCTACCTGGCTACCTACTGGGCCAAGGCGGGGGTGCGGGTGAACACCCTCACCCTGGCCGGCGTGCGCGGCGACCAGCCGGCCGAGTTCCTGGACGCCTACTGCGCCCGGGTGCCCATGGGACGGATGGCCGAGGTCCGGGAGGCGCTGGGAGCCCTCATCTTCCTCGCCGCCGACGCCTCCTCCTACGTCACCGGCGCCAACCTGGTGGTGGACGGCGGCTGGTCGGCCTGGTAGGCGACCGCCGGGGCAGGCGGACTACCATCTCGGCTGTGGCCAGGGGCAGGGCCGGGACGGCCGAGCCGGTGACGGTGGCGAGTCGGGTCGGCAACATCATCGACGGGCAGGAGCGACCTCCCTCCTCCGACCGCTGGCTGGACAAGCTCCGTCCCGCCGACGGGACCCTCCTCTGCCGGCTGGGCCGGTCGCGGGCGGCCGACGTGGAGGCGGCCGTGCAGGCGGCACGGGCGGCTCAGGAGGCTTGGGCCGAGCGGACGCCCGTGGAGCGGGGCGATCTCGTCCGGGAGATCGCGCTGGAGATGCGGCGGCGGCGGGAGGCGCTGTCGCAGGCGGTGGCGGAGGAGACGGGGAAGTCCCTTGACCTGGCTCGGGCCGAGACCGAGGCGGCGGTGGAGATGGGCCTGTTCGTGGCCGGCGAGGGGAGGCGGTACTACGGCCGCACCACCACCGCCAGCATGCGCCACCGCACGGTGATGGCGGTGCGCCAGCCGGTAGGGGTGGCGGGGCTGATCGTGTCCTTCAACACGCCCCTTCCCAACGTGGCCTGGAAGGTGTTTCCGGCCGTCTTCTGCGGCAACGCCGCCGTCCTCAAGCCCTCCGAGGAGGCGCCCTTGTCGGCCCACCTCTTCGCCGGCCTCTGTCACGAGGTGGGGTTGCCGGCGGGGGTGCTGAACGTCGTCCAGGGCCTGGGGGCGGAGGCGGGGGCGGCGCTGGTGGAGCATCCTGGGGTCGACCTCGTCAGCTTCACCGGCTCGGCCGAGACCGGCCGGTGGGTGAACGAGACCGCCGCCCGCCGCCTGGCCAAGGTGTGTCTGGAGCTGGGGGGCAAGAACGCCCTCGTCGTCTGCGACGACGCCGATCTCGACCAAGCGGTGCGGTGGGCCTGTGCCTCGGCCTTCTCCAACGCCGGCCAGCGGTGCGCCTCGGCCAGCCGCATCGTCGTCTTCGCAGGGGTGTACGAGGAGCTGAGAGCCCGCCTCCTCGCTGCTGTCGCCGCCTTGGGCGAGGACGAGGTGGGCCCGGTGATCAGCGAGCGGAGCCTGGAGCGCATCCTCGCTCTCCTCGACCGGGCGCGGGGGGAAGGGGCGAGGGTGCTGTGCGGAGGCGCTCGCCTCGACCGGCCCGGCTTTTACCTCGCGCCCACCGTGGTCGAGGGAGTGACGCCGGAGGCCGAGATCTCCCGGACGGAGCTCTTCGGGCCGGTGACCATCCTCTACCGGGCGGCCGGGTTCGGGGAGGCTCTGGACATCGTCAACGCCTCCCCCTACGGCCTCACCGCCGCCATCCACACGGCCAGCCTGCACCGCGCCCTGCGCTTCGCCGACAAGGCTCAGGCGGGGGTGGTGGTGGTGAACGGGGGCACCCACGGCTCCGAGCCCCACATGGGCTTCGGCGGCGTCAAGCGCTCGGGCACGGGCTGGCGGGAAGCGGGGGTGGAGGCCCTGGACGTGTACTCGGAGTGGAAGTACGTCAATCTCATCGCCGATCCGGCGCAAATCTGAGGCGGTGCCTGGCACCGTGACGATTCTCTCCCCCGGCGCCGTGGGGGGGATGCTGGCGGTGCGGCTGGCGCTGGCCGGCCGGCGGGTGGTATGCGTCGCTCGGCCGGAGACGGCGGCTGCCATCCGCCGCCACGGGCTCACCCTGGCCACGGGCGGGCAGGAGCTCCATGCCCGGCCCCAGGTGGTGGAGCGGCTGGAAGAGCCGGGGGGCCTCCTCCTCGTGGCCGTGAAGGCGCCCGACCTGCCCGCCGCCCTCGACCGCATCGGCGCTCCCCCCTCCCTCATCCTCCCCTTCCTCAACGGCCTGGAGCACCTGGCGGTGATCGGCCGCCGCCTCGCCTCGCCCGTCGCCGGCGCCACCATCGGCCGTCTCGAGGCCTACCGGGAGTCGCCCACCCGCATCGTGCAGACGACGACCGCGCCTCCTCTCGTCACCATCGGCCGCGACCGCCTCCCCGCCGGCTTGGTGGAGCAGGCGGCGGAGACCCTGGAGGCGGCGGGGCTGGAAGTGCGGCTCGTCGGCGACGGTCGGGCCGCCCTGTGGCAGAAGGCAGCTCGACTCGCTCCCCTCGCCGCCCTGACCGCCGCCACCGGCCATCCTCTGGGCCGCCTCCGCCGCGATCCTCGGCTGCGAGCGGCTCTGGAAGAGGCCTGCGCCGTGGCCGCCGCCGACGGCGTCCCCACGTCGGCGGACGAGCAGTGGGCCCTCCTCGACAGCCTTCCCGACACCCTCACCACCTCCACTGCCCGCGATGTCGCCGCCGGCCGCCCCTCCGAGCTGGACGCCATCGTGGGGGCGGTGGTACGGGCGGGGCGCCGCCTGGGCGTCGCCACCCCCACTCTGGAGGAGCTCCTCCGCCGGTGCCCAGCCTGATCGCCCTCATCCCGGCCCGCTCCGGCTCCCAGCGGGTGCCGGGCAAGAACATCCGCCCCCTGGCCGGCCATCCCCTGCTCGCCTACGCCGTCGCCTGCGCCCGCCAGGCGGGGGTGTTCGACCGCATCGTCTGCTCCACCGACTCGGAGGAGATCGCCGCCGTCGCCCGCCACTACGGGGCCGAGGTGCCCTTCCTCCGCCCGGCCGCCTACGCCACCGCCACCTCGCCCGATATCGAGTGGATCCGCTTCACCCTGGAGGGACTGGCCGAGAGCTACGACCTGTTCGCCATCGTCCGGGCTACCAACCCCTTCCGGGGCCCGGACGCCATCCGCCGCGGCCTCGACCAGCTCCTGGCCACTCCCGAGGCCGACTCCATCCGCGCCGTGGAGCTGGTCAAGCAGCACCCGGGCAAGATGTGGGTGTTGTCCGAGGACGGCCGCACCATGCGCCCTCTCCTCGACCAGTCGCACCTGGAGGTAGCCTGGCACGCCGGCCAGTACCAGGCCCTGCCCCCGGTGTACGTCCAGAACTCGGCGCTCGAGATCGCCTGGACGCGGGTGGTGTTCGAGACGGGCACCCGCGAGGGGCGGGTGGTAGCCCCCTTTCTGACCCGGGGCCTGGAGGGGTTCAACGTGGACGACGAGGAGGACTGGCGACGGGCCGAGGCTCTCGTCGCCGAGGGCGCGGCCGCCCTGCCCCCCGTCGACTGCCCTCCCTACCCGTATGCTCCCCGCCCATGAAGGTAGCCCGCCTGGAGACCCTCCTCTGCGACGCCGGCTGGCGGCCGTGGATCTTCCTCAAGCTGACGACCGACGACGGCCTCGTCGGCTGGGCGGAGGTGACCGACTCCCACGGCTCCCCCCGCGGCCTGGTCGGGGTCATCGACGACCTCGCCCCCCTCGTAGTGGGGCGCGATCCCCGGGCGGTGGAGGCGGTGTACTGGGACCTCTACCGGGCCACCCGCCAGAGCCCCGGCTCCATCATCGCCAAGGCCCTGGCCGCGGTGGAGAACGCCCTCCTCGACGTCAAGGCCAAGGCTCTCGGCATCCCCGTGTACGAGCTCTTCGGCGGGCCCACGCGCGAGTCGGTGCCCGTGTACTGGTCGCACTGCGGCACCACCCGGGCCCGGGCCTGGCAGGTCACGGGCACCCCCAAGCTCGACTCCTACGAGGCGGTGGCCGCGCTCGGCCGGGAGGTGGTCGAGCGGGGCTTCCGGGCCTTCAAGACGAACGTGGTGGTACCGGGCCCGGAGCCCCAGGTACTCCACCCCGGCTTCCACGGGCCGGGCCTCGACCGCAACCCCTCGCGGGAGGTGGAGGAGGCCCTGCGCCGGCTCCTCGACGCCTTCTACGAGGGCACCGAAGGGCGGGCGGAGGCCATGGTCGACCTCAACTTCAACTTCACCACCGAGGGGATGCTGCGGGTGGCCCGGGCGCTGGAGGAGCACGGCCTCCTGTGGCTGGAGGCCGATACCTACGAGCCGGCAGCCCTAGCCACTGTGCGCCGAGGCACTACCATCCCCATCTGCTCGGGCGAGAACCTCTACGGCGCCCGTGCCTTCCGGCCCTTCTTGGAGGCCGGGGCGGTGGACGTGGTCTCCGTGGACGTCATCTGGAACGGCTTTGCCCAAGCCAAGAAGGTGGCCGACCTGGCCGAGACGTTCGAGGTCAACTGCTCCCCCCACAACTACTACTCCCACCTCGCCACCTTCATCTCCGCCCAGTGGTGCGCCGCCATCCCCAACTGCCGCATCCTGGAGGTGGACGTGGACGACGTCCCCTGGAAGGACGAGGTCACCACCGCCGTGCCCCGCATCGCCGCCGGCGAGCTCCTCCTGCCGGCAGGGCCGGGGTGGGGGGCGGACGTCAACGAGGACGTGGTGCGCGAGCACCCATGGCCCCGTCCCTAGCCGGGCTTGCCCGTCGGGCCGCCTGGTCGGCGGCGGTCAGGCTGGGCCTCCAGGTGTACGACCCCCGGGCGGAGAGCCTGGACCGCCTGGACGAGCTCAGCGAGTACGTGCTCGACCCCCGCCCGGTGCGCGACAAGCGGCCGACTACGGCCGCCGGTGACGTTCCCGACCTGACGCTCCTCCCCGAGGCGCTGGCCGACGTTCTCGACCTGGAGCGGTTCCGGGGCAGGCGGGTGCTGGAGGTGGGGCCCAAGTACGGTGTCCACTCGCTCTGGATCGACCGCCAGCTGAGGCCGGCGGAGCTCGTCTTCTGCGACTTTGCCTCCGACCGCCACCTGCACGAGCGCTGGGCAGGCGAGCTTGCCAGCCCGCACCGGTTTGTGTACGGCGACCTGCGCGGGGCGGCCGAGCTCCTCGCCCTTGCTCCCTTCGACCTCGTCTTCTTCCTCGGTGTCCTCTACCACTCGGCCTGGCACCTGGAGCTTTTGGCCATGCTCAACCGAGTCACCCGGCCGGGAGGGACGATGCTGCTCGAGTCCACGGTCGACCCCCGCCCCGATGCGCTCCTCAGGCTGCGCTGGCAGCCGGAGACGAGCAAGGCGAAGGCGGTGCCCACGGTGGCGGCGCTGCGCATGGAGCTGGCCTGGACCGGCTGGCGCCGAGTGCGCCGCTTCACCGACTACCGCCCCGGCTCCAGCGAGGCCCTCTTCCTGTGCGAGAAGACGGACGAGCTGGACGAGGTGACCGGCCTCGCCGGCGTGGTGGCTCCCCACCGCCCCCACCGCCCCGCCTGAGGGGACACGGCCGGTGCCCGCGGGGCTCGTTGTGCACGCCGGGGCCTGACCCCAACCGCACTGTGCGCCTCCCACGGCTTGGCCAGAACGGGACGTGATCCCGGGCGACTCGCCCAAGGTTTCGCCGACCATCTGAGCCACGTCCTCAACTCGGATCGTGGGCGGTGAGGTGCGCCCGTTGGAGCTGCATGGCACATCAGCCTGGCTCTTCCGATGGGAGCTCCTGCGCGAGCGGCCGCGTCGACGTCGGGGTCTGACCCCGAGCCATGC